>Ga0115007_10001390_pt1 | contig 15649 bp, 20 predicted proteins | sample ArcOceMetagenome_2_FD_87166 | JGI IMG/M metagenome (GOLD analysis project Ga0115007, IMG submission 87166) | Marine eukaryotic phytoplankton communities from Arctic Ocean - Arctic Ocean ARC135M Metagenome | ecosystem: Environmental > Aquatic > Marine > Oceanic | place: Arctic Ocean | collected... | reverse complement strand
GAGATTTACGTGTTTTACTTTTAGATTTTTTTCGTGATTTTTTCGTTTTCATTATACATTAAAGGGATATTATAAATTATTTCTAAATATAAAAAACATTTTTGGTAAAATATCCGCAGCAATTATTATAATAAATTATTTAAATAATATTATATATATATGTTTGATTATATAACCAGTGCGATTATTACTGCTTCTTTATGGGGATTTATTATTATAATAGATGTTTTAATGGGTAAAATTTCACCAATGTTAGCGATATGTATAGCCAATATGTCATATGGTCTTTCAGGTTTACTTATTTTTTTATTTTTTTATGATAAACTTAAAAAAGAATTAAATGATATATTAAAATCGAATAAAACATTATTATATACATTCATTTTTTCTATATTCGTTTTGGGAACTTGTGCTAGATTTTTTTATTATTCCGCATATAAAAAATCAGGAAAACAATCTCATATAGCATTTTCCATTATGTTTTCATTACCCATTGTTTTATCAGGGTTAGGTGCTTATTTATTTCTTAAAGAAAAATTAAACGGTGCATCTTTTTTTGGTATGTTTCTAATTATTGTAGGAATTATTATTATGAAATTTTACGGACCTAAAAAATAATATATTGTAAAAAATGTATTTAAAAATAATTTGAAATACATTTTTTATAATGGAAGCACAACAACAACAACAACAACCACAACCACAACCACAACAAAAACAGGTCGCACTATCGGAGGTAGAAATTAAAGATGAAAACGTTGCTTTAAATGTCATGGTAGCAATGTTAAACATGGCTCAAAAGCGAGGAACTTTTTCAATGGAAGAATCTTCAAAGTGTTGGGAATGTATTCAAAAATTTGTAAGACCGCAACAAACCCCGCAGCAAATTTCGGGACAAAAGGTCGAACAAAGTTCTACAGAAAACATTAGTTTGGAAACTACTGAAAAGTATGAAAATGATGGAAGCAATGCTTTTTAATTATTAGGTTTTAAAATTTTTTTTTCATCAAACGGGTTATTCATATTTCTAATTCTACCTACAAAATCTCCTTTTTTTATAGAAGCTTTTGTAGCAGCGTCACCCTTCCAAGCACTATTCATAGGATTTATAGTAGCTTCTAAAACAATATCATCCAATGAAGTTTTAATACCTATATTTTGATTTTCATTTTCAATACCGGAAAAATGATTTACATTATATGGGGGGTTATCCATTGAAGCATCTTTTAATGGATTATTTGTGTTTGTTACGTTATATTTATTAGATATATTACTAGGTAATCCACCTTTTTTATTTAAAGGGTCGTTCTGCAACCGGAATCCTTTATTGTTTTGAACATCATATGTTTCTTCATAATATAAAATAGGACAGTTAATATTCATATATTTTTGATATTTAACAAATTCAGCATATTCTTCTAAATTATTAAATTTGATAGGATTTACACCAGGAATCATCGCTTTTTTTGTGTTTACTAAATGTAATTCTTTACCTTTTTTTATTAATAAATTAGGACATTTATCATTTATATCAAATCCTTCAACTAAATCGCTATGTTTGTATGTTAAAGTAAATAATAATCCGAGAATAAAGAATGACATTATAGCGCAAGATTTAAAATTATTTGTGATAGATTTAACAAACTTTTTCATATATATTTTATTTATATATTAATTTCTTTATAATTTATATATGAAAGTTATTTCGGCTACAAATGATAATATACCGTTTTTGAATAATTTGTTACAAAAAAATAAAGCTGTTGTTTTTTTTGTCGCACCGTGGTGTGGACATTGTAGAGCTTTAGAACCTACTTTAAATAAAATTATGGGTAGATTTAGTACGTCTAGAAGGGATGGTTTAATTGCTCGCGTGTCAGAAGGGAATGTAAAAAATTTGAATTGTGATAAAAATATTCAGGGATTTCCAACAATAAGAGTTTTAAACAATGGTAAAAAAGAGAAAGATTATGAAGGTTCGAGGGATGAGAGTTCGTTAAATGCCTTTTTAGCAAGTGTATTTAATAAAAATTTAATAAATAAACCTATGAAAATGTTAAACAGAAGTTTAAAAAGAATTAAAAAAAGAAAGAAAAAAAGGAAAAAAAATCCTTATAGTTCTCTTTTGAAAAAAAAAGCAAAAGCAGCAACAAAAAAAAAAGCAGCAACAAAAAAGGCCAAGTCGAAAAAAAAATCAACGAAAAAAAAGTTGAAAAAAAAGTTGAAAAAAAAGTTGAAAAAATCTAATTAATGTTTTCTATATGACGTTGTAAAATTTCTTGTATAGGTGTTTCAGGAGACCACGTATCCCATTTTTTATAAACATTATTCATACATAAACATAACGCACAGTTGCATTCGCTTTCTTTAAATTCATCTTCTTTTCTTTCAGGTTCATTTATAATGATTTCTTCGTCTTCAGAATCGCAATCGTAAAGCTCGGACTTAATAGATTCTATTTTTTCTTTTAAATTATCTCTCTTTGAGAACATGAACATTTCTAACATCATGCTTCTCTTAATATCTTCTGGCGTAATACAATTTCTCTTACAATGTTTAATGTATAATGAACTATGTTTTAATGAATTTTCCGAAAAGTGTACTAAAATAGAAGTTAAATCTTTAACTTTTTCTTCATCTTCCCCATTATCAATATTGTCGAATCCGGATTTCATAAATGTGTAATCTGTCATATTTAAATATATTTATTATGATATATTTAAATAATTTTATATTATAATGAAGCAGTTACAATCTATAATAATAACAGGGAGGGCGTGGTCAAAAATGAAAAATATTATAAAAAATAGGGATAAAAGCTTTATATTGTCAGCAACTTCTGGTGGTTGCAATGGATTTAATTACGATTTAAGATTAATTAATAAAATAAAGTTTGATAGTTTTTTTAACAGAAAAATCGCTCCTATGGTGATAGAAAAAAACAATATAAAATTGTTAGTTGACCCAATGGCAGAAATGATATTATTAGGTACAAAAATAGATTATATTAATGAAGATTATGTAAATGATATTTTTGAAAATAAGTTTATTTTCATACCGGATAAAAATAATACAACTTCGTGTGGATGCGGTATATCTTTTACACCAATGTAGTTTTCAAAAACTTTTTCATATAAAATTGATTATAATTTTATATGAAATTATATAAATATAATACCCCACAACTATAAAAGATGTCGACTAAATATGTTAGACTTTTTGATTTTAGAATTTATAATGAAGATTTGAGTGAAGAATCAGGTTCAGACGAAGAAGAAAAAAAAAGTTTTGGTGATAAGAAAGAGACGGTTATACAGATGTTTGGAATGAATGAAGAAGGAGAAACATTTGCTATAAACGTTATGAATTTTAAGCCATTCTTTTATGTAAAAGCGCCGCAATATTGGGATTTGAGAAACTTAAAAGATTTCAAAGAGAGGGTAAAAAAAGAAATAGGTCCGTATTATTCTAATTCGGTAAGTAATTTTAAATATAATAATAAAAAAAAATTATACGGATTTGACAATAATAAAACGTATAATTTCATAAAAATTACGTTTAACAATACATCTGCTTATAATAAAGTAAAGGGGTTATGGTATACAAAAGATGAAGATTTCAGAAAAAGAAGTTTAATAAAGAATGGTTTTATGAAGACGGTATTGTATGAGGCAAAATTACCACCTTTATTACGTTTCTTTCACATTAATGATATTTCTCCATCTGGATGGATTTCATTTAAAGAAAGAGATATTGATTCTGAAAGCAGTGAAACCTGTTGTGATTATGAGTATTGGATTGATTATGAGTATATAGTTTCTGAAAAAACGAAGGAAGACGCGATTCCTTTGAAAATATGTAGTTTTGATATTGAAGCTTCATCGAGTCACGGTGATTTTCCATTGGCAAAAAAGACATATTTAAAATTGTGTAGACAAATGGTAAATTATTGGACAACGCATAAAAAAACATTAAGAAACAAGACCATGGAAGAAAAAGAAATAATTTTTACAGATTTGATTTATACTGCGTTTGATTATGGTAACGTGGATGGGATTGATAAAATATATTTAAAAAAAGACAGAGAAAAAGGATGTGTTATAATTCCAAAACAGAGTTTATTGAAATATTTAATTTCGAGAATGTTAAAAAACAATTTGTGGTATTATTTAAAAAAAATGAAGGAAGATAGAGAGGAAGAGGAGACCATAGAAGAAACTCAACGTAGAGAAGAAGAATTGATGGATTTAGAGGAAGATGTTTTCACGAAGAAGAAAAAAAAGAAACGAATTTATTTTAAAAATAAAGAATTTTATAAAAATGATATTTTGTATTTATTAAATAGTAAAGAAGAACCAACCTTAATTGCGGATATGTTGGAATTGATGTTCAAAAAGGAGAACTTTCCGAAGGTTGAAGGTGATACGGTTACATTTATCGGTTCTACTTTTATGAGGTTGGGAGAGAAGGACCAATATTTAAATAATATGATTGTTTTAAATAGTTGTTCAAGCTGTCCAGATGTTCCAAATTGCGAGATAGAAACATATGATAATGAAAGAGATGTTTTATTAGCGTGGACAAAGATGATACAGAAAGAGGACCCTGATATTGTTATAGGTTATAATATTTTTGGGTTTGATTATAAGTTTATGATTGAGAGAGCTGAAGAATTGAGATGTAAAAGAGATTTTCTGAAATTAGGGAGGTTGGTAGGGGAGCAATCTCGTGTTATTGATTCGTCCATTAAGATTGCAAGTGGAACACATGATTTAAAATATATTAAAATGGAAGGTAGGGTACAGATTGATTTATACAATCATTTTAGAAGAGAAATTAATTTACCTTCATATAAGTTAGATAATGTAGCGTCGCATTTTATAGGAGATATTATTAAAGATATTGGGATTGTAGATAAAAAAACATTAATAAAAAGTAAAAATTTGATGGGGTTGAAAAACGGACATTATATATGTTTTGAAATATTAGGACATTCTACAGATAAATATAAAGAGGGGAAAAAGTTTATAGTAGAACATCTAACTTCGGATAGTTTTATTATAAACAATGAGGAGATAGCGAAAGATTTGAAAGACAAAAAATGTAGATGGTGTTTAGCAAAGGATGATGTAACACCACAAGATATTTTTAGATTAACAAACGAAGGACCTGATGAAAGGGCTATAATTGCAAAATATTGTTTTCAGGATTGCAATCTGGTTCATAATTTGATGATGAAGAATGATATATTTACAGGTATGTCTGAAATTGCAAATATTTGTTATGTTCCTGTTGAGTTTATTGTTATGCGTGGTCAGGGTATAAAACTGTTATCTTTCATTGCAAAAAAATGTTCTGAAAAAAATACACTAATGCCTGTTTTGGATGTAGAAAAGGGTGATAGTAGTTATGAAGGGGCAATTTGTTTAAAACCGTATTGTGGTTTATACATTGACAATCCGGTAGCGGTTGTAGATTACGCTTCACTATATCCTAGTTCCATGATTAGTGAAAACATTTCGCATGATAGTAAGGTATGGACTAAAGAATATGATTTAAAAGGAAATATTGTTACTGATAATATTGGCAATGAGATGATTTGGGGAGAAAGAGATGAGGAAGGTAAATTTAAATATGATGATTTGGAAGGCTATGAATATGTTGATATTACGTATGATAGGTATATATGGCGTAATAAAGGAACTGGTAAAGCTCGAGAAAAAGTAAAAGTTGGTACTAAAACGTGTAGGTTTGCGCAATTTCCTAGTGGGAAAAAGGCAATTATGCCTTCTGTTTTACATGAGTTATTAGCAGGAAGGAAAGCTACACGAAAATTTATTAAATATAAAACGGTTAGTTTAAAAAACGGTAAAGAATATGATGGATTATATAGTTTAAAAAATGGAAAGTGTACGGTTGTTGGTGAAAAAGAAATGTGGAATTTTGAAGAAGAAGAGGTGTTAAGTGTGAAAGATACATATAATGATTTTATGAAGAATGTGTTTGATAAGAGACAACAGGGTTTAAAGGTTACTGCGAATTCATTATATGGTCAAACGGGTGCTAGAACGAGTAGTTTTTACGAGATGGATATTGCAGCATCTACTACAGCAACCGGTAGAAAACTATTGATTTATGGAAAAAAAATAATTGAAGGAATATATGGAAATAAAATATGTGATACTACATATGGTAAAATCAGGTGCAGGTCCAAGGTGGTTTATGGAGACACCGATTCCTGTTTTATGACCTTTAATGCAGAGGAATTGGATGGAAAAAAGATAACTGGGAAGAAGGCGTTGGATATAACAATTCAGTTGGCGATAGAATGTGGGGAATTAGCTAGTAAATTTTTAAAACCACCTCATGATTTGGAGTATGAAAAGACGTTTGACCCGTTTTTGTTGTTATCGAAGAAGAGATATGTTGGGATGTTGTATGAGCATGATATAAATAAATGTAAAAGAAAGTCAATGGGTATTGTTTTGAAAAGAAGAGACAATGCACCCGTAGTGAAAGATGTATATGGTGGTATTATAGATATTATTATGAAAGAGCAAAACATTGAAAAAGCAGTTTTGTTTTTAAAAACATTTTTAAAAGATATTATAGATGAGAAGATTCCATTGGATAAACTAATTATTACGAAATCCCTACGAGAATTTTATAAGTGTCCTGAAAGTATAGCTCACAAGGTCTTGGCTGATAGAATGGGTAAGAGAGACCCCGGAAATAAACCGTCAACAGGGAGTAGAATACCTTATATCTTTATTAAAACAAAAAGTAAGGTTAAGTTACAGGGAGATAGGATAGAAAATCCAGATTATATAAAAGAGCATGGATTAAAACCTGATTATAAAATTTATATAACTAACCAGATTATGAAACCAGTTATGCAAATATTTGCATTGGTTTTGGAGAATTTGAAAGTATTTAAAACAAGAAGGCGTGGTTTTGATAGGAAAATAAGGTCATTGGAAAGAAAATGGAAAAATGATGATAAAAAATGCGTGGAAAATATAATGAAGGTTAGAAATAAACATGTAAAGGAATTATTATTCGATGATATCTTGCGTGTTTATACTAACAAGCAAAATGGACAACAAACAATTACTAGTTTATTTGGAATATAAAAATTAATAAAAATTAATAAAAATTAATATATTAATTTTTATTAAACATAAATATATTTAATCTCATATTTATCATAAAATGTAAGATTATTAACTATTTTTTTTACTCTTGGTATATGTGTTTTTGAAGAAATAATTGAGAATTCAGATATTTTTTCTTTGAAAATAATTTTTGCAAGAAAGAAAATATTTTCTTTTGTGGTGATAGATTTACTTTCTTTCAATATTTTTTTTTCTGGAATACCTTTATTAATTAAGTATTTTTTCATAACATATGATTCGGTATGTTTTTCGTTTGAGGTGTTTCCACCACAAACAATAATTATATCATTTTTTTTGTATTTTTGTATTCCTTTATCTAATCTAGATTTTAAAATATTGGAAATTTTCGAGTTTTTTTTTAATTTATTGCCAAGTATAACAAAAACATTATTCATAATATTTATATATAATATTCATATATAAATATTCATATATAATATTCATATTTTTTAATCTACGTTATCACCTTCATATAATTCATCGTCATTTAATGTATCAGTAGTTGTGTCGGTAGTTGTGTCAGTAGTTGAGTCAGTAGTTGTGTCGGTAGTTGAGTCGGTGGTTGTGTCAGTAGTTGTGTCTGCAGTTGTGGTGTTATTATTGAAAGATGGATTTAATATGGTTTGTTCGGTGTTATTAAATGGATTGAAAAGGTTTGTATTATTATAATTTGTTTCTGGAAATGTAGTTGAATTATTGAATAAATTTGGGATATTAAATATTAGTTCGCTAGTTAAAAAATTATTTGAAATATCTGAATTATTTAAAGTGTTTGATAAGTCTGAAAAAACGTTCATTACGTTACTTGCAATTTCATTTGATAAATTATATATATTTTGACTAATATCATTCAATGTTTGATTGTTATTTATAATATTTGTTATTCTATCAACTTCAACCGGATTAACAGATTGAGTACTTTCTAAATCTATATTGGAGGGTTGTTCTTGAGTATTTTGTGTATTTTGAGTATTTTGAGTATTTTGAGTATTTTGAGTATTTTGTGTATTTGATAGATTATGTCTACAGATAGGACATCTTGTATCGAATTGAAACCAATTCAATAACGAGGTTCTTGTAAATATATGACCACAATGGTTTATTCTCGAGACGTTTGTATTATTATTAAAATTCTCTCTAGTTATCGGACACATTTGATTATCTGATAAGTCATAAATGTTTCTAATATTTATCCATGTATTTGATAATGTTTCACTATTAAAATTTTCTTCTGTTAGAGGTCTTTGCGGGTATGTATCATATAGAGAGTTATTTAACGTATCTTGAAAATTACGAGTATCGAAAGTTGTATTAAAAAAGAAAGGTGTGTTAAAAGAACGACGATGTCTGGACCTTCTTACGTTTCTCCTTCCTCCAGGGTTTCTAGGATGAGCAGAATTAAAAAAAGTACTGCTGGGGAATGTTTCGGTACTAGCGTTTGCATTTCTTGAGATATCTAAATTTCCATGAGGTCTTAAAATATTTGTGTTGGTTAATGGTGTTGGTGGTCTAGCAGGTGGTCTCGCAGGTGGTCTCGACTGTGGTCTTGGTGGTGGTTGACGATATGTGGTTGGGTGATTTTGAAAGTTTATGGGTCTAGGAAAGGAAAAATTAGTGAAAGGGCTATTTGAAAAATTCCTTGGAGGTATGTTTCTATTTTCTCTTCGTTGGAATGATAATGAATTATTTATTCCAACTATAATATTATTATTTAAATCTAAAAATGATTGCATCATATTTAGATGTTGTCTATATAAACTTAAATATTCTCTAGAAGTAACCTCATTATTCATTTCTATTATAAATTTATAATTTCTTTTTAATTAAGAATAAGTTAAATATATTTAAAAAATAATTACGAAAAATATATATTATGATGTCTAGTTTAGAAAAATCCTATGAATATAATGGAAAAGGGTTGACCGGATTGGGTAATTTAGGGAATACTTGTTTTATAAATTCAACAATACAATGTTTATCGCATACATATGAGTTGAATAATTTTTTAAACAACGGAACATACAAAAAACGTATTAATAAGATTCCTGAAAGTTTGTTATTATTAGAATGGGATAAATTGCGACAGTTGATGTGGAGTGAGAATTGTGTTATAAAACCAGCAGGGTTTATCAGCGCGGTACAAAAAGTAGCAAGTATTAAAGACATTGATATTTTTACGGGCTATGCGCAAAATGATTTAACAGAATTTTTGACATTTTTATTAATGTCATTTCACGAGTCAATAAAAAGGGAGGTTGAAATGAATATAAAAGGAAATATTGAAAACAGCGTTGATAAATTAGCTATTAATTGTTATAAGATGATGAAAAATATGTATAGTAAGGAATATTCGGAGTTTTTAAATATGTTTTATGGTATACATGTTTCAAAAATAGTTTCGAAGGAGAGTGAATATGAAAGTTCAAGTCCAGAACCATTTTTTATGTTAAACTTGCCAATTGGAGAAGAAAAATCATTAGAAGAAAGTATAAGATTGTATACGAGGGTTGAAGAGTTGGAAGATAAGATTATAAATGAAAAAACCAATAAAAAAGAGTTAGCAACAAAACAAATAGTATTTTGGAATTTACCTAATATTTTGATAATAACATTGAAAAGATTTAACAATAATAATGAAAAGAATAATGGTATGGTTGATTTTCCAATAGAAAATTTGGATTTGTCGGAATATGTAGTGGGTTATAATAAAAATTCTTATAAATATGATTTGTTTGGAATATGTAATCATAGTGGTGGTGTTTCAGGTGGTCATTATACATCTTTTGTAAAAAATGCGAATGGGTCTTGGTATCATTTTAATGATACTAGTGTAAATAAATTAAAGGAGTCGAGTTTAAAAACAAATATGGCATATTGCTTTTTTTATCGTAAAAAAATATTACAATAATTTATAGATGAGTTTAGAAGTTTCTCCTACTACAGGATTTACATATTTATTTGATAATGTGAATGATAAATTATATGAAAAATCTAAAAATCCTATAATTTTTGCGGTGTTGGTTTCTATAATAATAATTTATGTACTTATTTTTAATTATTTAGGTATTTCGCATACTACATCAAAAGCAATGGCGAATGGTCCCGGTGTAAAAGTAATTGAATTGATATTATGGGGTTTGTTTTTATTTTTGATATTCGTGAATGCGTTACAATACTTTTTTGAAGTTGATTTTAGAACATCTATAAAGAATATGTTTGGAGACAATCCTCAAATAGATATAGATGTTTTACCAAATAAAAGTTTTGAAAATAATATGCAAAAAAACGAGGTGTTTCATATAGGAGATAATATTTATACATACGACGAAGCTAAAGTATTATGCAATGCACACGACGGAGAGTTGGCAACATATAACCAGATAGAAAAGGCATATAATAACGGTGCGGAATGGTGTAGTTATGGATGGTCTAAAGAACAAATGGCATTGTATCCTACCCAAAAGAGTACTTATGAAAGGTTAAAGGGTGACCCAAGTAGTAAAAATAATTGCGGAAGACCCGGTATAAACGGCGGTTATATAAAAAATCCTAACGCTAAATTTGGTGTAAATTGTTTTGCAAAAAAAGATAAACCTAGTGATTTAGAAAGAGATTTAATGAAAATTCAACCAAATATTCCAATGACAAAAGAAAATAAAAAATTAGATTTTTATAAAAGAAACATCAATAAAATAGTTAAAAAACCATTTAATTCTGATAGATGGAGTAGTTTTTAATTTAAAAATATTTTTATAAAAAATATTTTTAAATTATTAAAAATTATTAAAAATTATTAAAAGAATGAAGTTTTGTTTTTTTTTGTTTTTTTTTGTTTTTTTTTGTTTTTTTTTAGTCTTTCTCGTTGTTTCTTCGTCTTTTTCTTTTTAATGGTTGGATTTGCACGTAAATTTATTAACTTTTTAAATAAATCACCGGGTACACATTCGGTCTTCTTTTTTTTGAGTTTTGGTTTTTTAGAATTTGTTTCATTTATGAAATCATCTAAAACATTTTTTTTATTATTTATTAAAAATAAAGATAAAGGTATACCTAAATTTTTACGTAAAAAAGTTTTCTTTCCACCACCTACCTTAAATTTTTCATTTATGACAGTACTATTTAATTCCATACCCAAACTGTTTACTTTATCATCTTTAATATAACATATATATTCATCTAATTTCATTTATATATTACATCTATCTTATTTTAAATATTTATTTATTTATTGTTTTTCTAAAATTTCAATTATTTTTTCAGGTTCGTCATATATTAATTCATAATTATAAGTTTTATTTATGTTATTATAAATAATGTCATAAAGTCTTTCATAATTTATACTATTTCTATCGTTTTTAAAAATATTAATATAATTATAACGATTTGTATATTTAATTTTTAAATATTCAATAGAATTTCTCATATCCATATTAAAATTATATTCATGGTTTACTTGAATCATATCAAAAATTTTTTTATTATTAAATATTTCTTCTTTTGTATAATTATCTTTTAAATATTGTAAAATATTAATATTGTCATTAATTTCTTGCATTTATCTTGATTCTGTATATATATATTCTGCAATTTCGTTTTTAAACTGGTTTTCATTATTTATTTTGTAACCACTTACTTCTAATAAATCATTTATTTCATTTATAAATTCAGAAACGACATCTCTGTTAAATAAATCATCATCTACTTCTTTATTTAACCATTCTTGAAACCTATCATTCTTCTGCTTTTTATACAAATTTCTTAAATTATTAGATAAATTTGTATTCATAATAATAATAATATTTCTCATACTTTAAATTAATTTAAAATAAACATTAAAAGGTTTAATTATATGTTCGTTTAATGATATAAGAAATTTTTTCTTCCCTTTTAGATTTAACATAATTAATAATATTATTTACTTTATCTTCATCGCCTAAACAATCATTTAAACATTCTTGAAGAAATCTAAAAGTTAATGGTGATTTTTGTTTAAATTGTTGAAATTTTAAAATACCGTCGGAGATTTGTATTGTTGCCGTATCCAAATTATTTTGTTCTGCGTGATTATATAAATTACTAGTCAAATTACTTTTTCTTTCTCTCATTTCTTTAGATTTATTCCGCATTTCAGACAATTGGTTGTCTAATAAAACCCATTGTTTAATATTTTCATGGAAATCACTCATTTTAATATAATAATATTAAATAATTTATTTTTAAATATTATTGTAATATGTTATAAGAATTACTTTCGTCTTTTTTTTCTTCCTATTATTTTCATAGTAAGTTTTTTTATTCTTTTTCTTTTTTTTCTTATTTTTCTAGCTGTTTTTTTACCTTTATATTTTTGATTTGTTCCTAATAAAAAAAGAGGAACAATCGCAGCTTTTAATGTAGCAGCAAAACTTCCACCAGTTAAGTTTCTACTTTTATTTTTTCTTCTTTTTCTTTTTTTTCTTATTTTTCTACTTACGTTTTTTCTTCTTTTATTTTTTCTCTTTTTACTTCTTTTTCTCATTTAATATATATTGATATTATTTATTTTTTATAATTTTTAATAAAGTTTTACTACGCACTAAAATTAAAAATATACCTAAAATTAATAAAAAACTTATTATTACAAAAATAAGAGAAAGATAAATATACGGATATATTTCTTTTAAAATCATATCAATCACGGGTTTCATTATTTCCTTTATTTCTTCCTTTACATCTTCCCTTTTAAAAATATTTAAACATTCATTTAATAATTTTTCTTTTATATTCATTAAATAATAACAATAAATAAAATTAATTAATTATACGTAAATTCGTTAATTATATGGTAAATTTTTCTTTGTTATTTTTAATGACACATATATACCAATATACCGAAAATTTAGATTTGAATTCGATAATATTATATACTCCGAAAGCTGTACAGGGTGGTGGTTATTATGCTAAAATAAAGATGAACAATGATGATTTGTATATTCAAACCCCTAAAATATTTACAAAAAATGGTATTACGCAAACAGAAAAAAAAACATATTGCGATTTGTTATTTGAAAGAGACCACCATGATTTTATTAATTTTTTTTCAAAAATAGAAAAGAGAATTATAGAAATTATTTGTATTAAAGGTGGTTTATGGTTTACTGAAGAACCTACAAAAGAAGATATAGAAGATAGATGGAATACAAGCATTAGACAATATAAAACACATAAAAATTTAATTAGAACAAACATTGAAAAAAATATAAAAGGATTTATATTGAAATTATGGGATGATAATGATGATATAATAACAACGAAAGATATAAATTCAGTAGATGAAATCATAGCTATTTTTCAAGTAAATGGTTTGAAATTTAGCAGTACTTCATTTCAGTTAGATATATCATTAAAACAAATAATGAAATTTAATAAAAAGGAAATATTTAGTAAATGTTTAATAAAAATTAATAATAATGTCGATAAAACAATGAAAGATATATATTCTAATTTAAGTAATTTTTCAAGTGAAAATCAAGGAATAATTAAAAATGATGATTTAGAAAAAATAAATAATGACAGTGAAGAAAGCTCTGACGAAGAAATCACTGACGAAGAAAGCTCTGACGAAGAAAGCTCTGACGAAGAAAGGATTGATGAAGAAAACGCTTATGAAGAACCCCATGATGAAGACAAAGATGAAAAAGATGAAAAAGATGAAAAAGATGAAAAAGATGAAAAAGATGAAAAAGATGAAAAATATGAAAAAAATGAAAAAGATGAAAAAAATGAAAAAGATGAAAAAAATGAAAAAGACAATGATAATGAAAAAAATGGAAATAATGATAAGAATTTAGAAAATAATTTGAATGATAAGCATTTAGAAAATAATTTGAATGATAATTTAGAAAATAATTTATTAAAAGAGGTTACTTTAGAAATTTCTGAAAATACACCCAATATGGAATTAAAAAATCCAAAAGAAGTTTATTTAGATATTTATAAAAAAGCCTTAACAAAAGCAAGAATTGCAAAAAAAAGAGCAATTCAGTCATATTTAAAAGCAAATAATATAAAAAAATTATATTTATTAGAAGATATAGAAAGTTCTGACGGTGAAGATTTAGATAATTTTAGTGATTAATAATATAATTTTAGTGATTAATAATATAATTTTAGTAATTAATAATATAATTTTTAATAAAATTATTTTGTTAATAGAATTTATAATGAAAAGAAAAAATAATATTTTAAAGAACTTTAAATCACATCAGGTATTAATTTTAGTTGCCATAGTTGTTGGTGGATATTTCTTATACACTTATTCAAAATCTAAAGCTGGTAGTTTAGACTCGTATTCTGAAATGAATACTGCAGGTCATTCTTCTGAACAAAATAACTACCAACCTGCTGGTCCAGAGGGAACTAATTCTGAAAATGCTGCCGCATCGGGAATGAATACCAATATGCAGGGATTACCTCCTAGTTGTGTTAAACAAAATGTGACAGACCCAAGAGAATTATTACCGAAGGATGCTAATAGCGAGTTCTCTCAATTAAATCCACAGGGTTCTGGTGATTTGCAAAATGTTTCTTTACTAACGGCGGGAACCCTTCAGGGTATTAACACTGTAGGAACTTCGTTAAGGAATGCTAACTTACAATTAAGAAGCGAACCAGCCAATCCTCGAATGAATATTGGTCCATGGAATAACAGTACAATAACAGCGGATTCCAATAGAAAGGATTTAGAAATAGGGTCTCAATAAATTAAAAATATAATAAAATTAAAATAAAAAAAAATATAATATTTAATATTATATTTTTATATATGAAACGAGATATATTTGCATACATACTAATAGGATTTGTCTTGTTAATTATATTTAGAATTTATCGAGAATCAGATCTATTTCAGTTGAAATGTATTATTTCAACTGTAGATGGTAAAGAATACTGCGTTCGAGAAAGGGCGAAGTTGCAATTGGTAGCTGATTTATTAGCAGAAACAACTCAAAAAATGAGTAAATTGGTAAAATATTTAGGAGAGAAATACCCAGACAGAGATAATGTGAAACGTCTAGTAAAAAATTTTAATCCTAGAAAAGTAAATGAAATATTACCAACTAGCAAATATACAGCATACTCTGAAAACAAGGGAGAAAAATTAGCTTTTTGCGCAACAACTACAAAAAAAGGTAATAAATTAATTGATAAAAATACTTTAATGTTTGTAGCACTTCACGAATTATCACATATAGCAACAAAAAGCGTTGGTCATACAACTGAATTTTGGGAAAATTTTAAATACTTAATACAAAACGCAGAGAAAATACATATTTATAAACCAATTAATTATAAAGAAAATCCAAAAAAATATTGCGGTATGACCATTACCGATAGTCCTTATTATGATTTATAATTTTTAATAAAATGAAAACATTTTATTAAAATAAAAAATTTTTATCTAGCGTTTACGCTTGCGTTTGCGTTTGCGTTTG
>Ga0115007_10001386_pt1 | contig 15661 bp, 11 predicted proteins | sample ArcOceMetagenome_2_FD_87166 | JGI IMG/M metagenome (GOLD analysis project Ga0115007, IMG submission 87166) | Marine eukaryotic phytoplankton communities from Arctic Ocean - Arctic Ocean ARC135M Metagenome | ecosystem: Environmental > Aquatic > Marine > Oceanic | place: Arctic Ocean | collected... | reverse complement strand
TGGTGTATTGAAAATTGTCTAAGTCAAACAAATGTTGAAAAATGTTCTGAGTCTATAAATACACGAAAAGGTCTGAGAACAGAATTTCGTGGGTTCACCTGAATGTAATCACTTCACAAAAGAGAACATGGTGCCAACCGAAATAAAACAATGACAAACAATTGTGGGTACAAAAAACACACTCGACCAATCTCCTCGCTACCGCGTTGGAGATTGGTCTCGCACGATAACGCAACTTCAAGGCACAACTTTTGTATCTTAATCTCTGTCCAACGATATTGAAGACACACGATCTACAAGATCCCCTTGGTGGTGTCCCAGCTTTCACGAATGTATCGATGCCTGCCTCACCACGTTAATATTGATCCAGGGGACACACCACACGGTTCTGACTGGGCAGGGCATTTGACTCGAGAGCATGGAATGATTTAAAACGTCCGTGCCAGCAACAGTGTATGCTTTTTTCAAATCGGCAATGGAAAATAATAACGACATTCTGGTGGGTCTGGTGGGTCAAAATCTTGGAATCTTGGGACCACTAAACCCCGAACAAATGGACGCCCAAGAAACTGAACAAACAACCAGCCCAAGCAGTGCAGCCCTTGCACCACCACCCAAGCGACAGAAGACCAGCAACAGTTCGGCGTCCTCGTCGTCCTCGTCCATTGCGGTCGCACCCATCTTCTCGTCGATCAGAAACATCAACAAAGTCCCCGTCGAGGTTTGGAAGGAACACATTTGCCAGAAATTTCTTAATCTGACTGAATTATCAATCTTACGCCGCTGCCACACGTTTTTTGAGACGTATTGGCAGAATGTGATGGCGCAAAACATGATAAGGGTACCACAGGGGTGTCCCACCGTGGCGAAAGCGATGGATTTGGCCGTGATCTTTTCGGCGAGAAAAGAATACACGACCGACGATCCCCTAAAAATACGACTGGAAGAGGGGGTTCACGAAATTGTGGGCAATGGCAAGGTATTGAATGTCACCTGCAGCCACATTACCTTTGTCGGCAAAGGCAAAGATCACACGACGATACGTGGTGGGTTTAAGGTGCACAACCAACAAAATGTTAAATTTGAAGAACTGGCTATAACGAATCAGTATCATGAGTTTGGGCAAGGTTTGCGTTTGGAGGGGAGTGAGACCAATGTTGACGTGTTGAAGTGTGTTGTCAAAGAATGTGGGTGGACTGGAATATCTGTGCGTAGTGGTGCCACTGTTACAGCAACACAATGTGAATTTATGGAGAATGGTGGTAGTGGGGTGGCATGTTTTAATGCAAATACAAAAGCAAGATTGAACGATTGCCAGGTGCACCACAATGAAAGGGATGGTTTGTCTGCATATGATCATGCTGTCGTGGATCTTTATGGTACAAGAACGGACATCCATTCCAACAAACGTGATGGTATTGTTGCATCCAGACGTACCAAAGTAAACATTCATTTGCCCTCCCAACACAATACATCCCATGACAATGTTGGAGAGGATCGATCAATAGATGGTGGTTCCATCGCCAACATCAACGCCGACGGTACATTCACACACGTAGTTGCAGACGACAACGACGACTATTAAATAAATACCACTAAAATGATCTACATGTGTGATTAAACTTTCATAAGGTTATTGGTTATTGTTTATTGTACAGTACTGCTGAAAACTGAAAACACGTTCGACCAATCCTAAAAACTGAGTCTATAAATAGACGAAAAGGTCTGAGAACAGAATTTCGTGGGTTCACCTGAATGTAATCACTTCACATCAAACGAAAACACGATGCCAAGATGCCAACCGAAATAAAACAATGACAAACAATTGTGGGTACAAAAACACACTCGACCAATCTCCTCGCTACCGCGTTGGAGATTGGTCTCGCACGATAATGCAACTTCAAGACACAACTTGAATCTCTGGCCAAAGATACTGAAGTACACATGTTCTACAAGCACCCCTTGGTTTTGCCTACCTTGCACAGATCTGATTTGTACTGTGCATGTTGTCAACGATTTGAAAGTCGTATACCGGTGGCAATTGCAATGGGTCACCCTGGCAACACCAACACATTCATTCACAACGACAACATTTCAAACAACAATTTCTGGTGAGGTCAAAGATACATCAAACACGTGACACACACAACACACGCACCGCACGCACCACATACCACATATACCACACATACCACACATACCACACACGCAACACAACACACCCACACCAACACACACACGTAACACCCACAATCACCCACTACCACCCCAACACTAGCCACAACTCACCGCCAATACGATCGTCCGAATGTTTCCCATGGTGAAACCCATGCCACTGTCCAATGTAACTCCTCCAATCCCACCAGCACTTTTGCCGGTCGGGGCCATACTTCGTTCGGCCGCTTGTTCCCGATAAAATATTCGATAAAAGTTACGGTTGCATTTCATAACGTACGATTTCCCCGTGCCAGCCACACCCAACAACAACTGACGCAACGGGGGTGGCACTTCATTCGCCACGCCCATTAACAATAAAATGTGCACCAAACAAAACATGACATAGATCAATTCGACCAACCGCATTGTGTTGTGAAGAAAACACATGACGACAACAGTGGAATTGTTCGACCAAGAAGGAGGGAACAGAGCGCAACCGAAAACAATATTCAGGTCCTTTTAAATTCGGGACTCGATGGCAATGATTTTGAGACCTTTAATTATTGCAATATCGCATTTTGTCGGTCGTTAAAAATGCCACAAGTACACCCTTTTCACAAAATTAAATCATTTGTTTGTGTGTTATTTGGGGCGTCGGGATCCATCTAGGGACATTTAAATGCTCATTAGAAACGGCGCGTGAAAATACGAACCCGATAGAGGGTGACGGTTGCACATCATGTTTCAAAATCATAAATTATTTGTGTCTTCGTTTTCAGATTTCGAGCCCCCTCTCAAAGTACTTTTTTTTCATGTCTCTTCATAAATACAAGATCGATGTGTTTGAAAGAGCGGACTCGACCAATCTCCTCGCTTCGCATGGGAAATTGGTCTCGCAAATAACTCACAACAGCCACGCTGGAATTACAGTCCGCCAAAACTATCAAATATGTACAGGTACAGGTATTTCTAGGGTAGTTTTTTTATTTTTATGGACTACAGGGGTGTACCCGGGTATACTAGTACAGGTACAGGTACCGGGTACCGCGGGTACATCTATTTTTTTTCTATTTGTTATTTGTGGCACGTGCACTTCGTCGACGTGGTGCTTTCACATTGGTTGTTCGTTTCACAAATTCGAATTCGTCAAAGTCACGCTTGGCCACCTTTTTAAAGGATTGCCGCCATTGGTTCAAACATGCATTGATTTCTCTCGATTTCGCAGTGTCGGACGGCATACCTGCCATTTTTTCTCTGCACGTTTTATAAAACCAATGCATTCGCAGTACCAAATCTTGTTGAGAACCAAACTCAACCGTGGCACTTTTTTTGGACTGTTGTACGCTTTTCTTTTGAGTGTTGGCAAAGGAATCGGCCCGTGCTTTTCGTTGGGTTCTGGCCAGACTGCGCAGCGTATCGTCGTGCAGCTTAATTGCTCCAAATTTACGGCCGGTGGCAATGGTCTTGATGCTTGTTTTAGTAAATTTTTCCAACAAAGCAAAATCTTCCATTGTTTTGCATCTCGATGCCAACACGTACCATAATCCAGGACCAATGTTTTGTTCCATTCGTCCGGTCCACCACCCCACTACTCGTCTAAATTGTTCCCCAAGTCCAATGGTCATGCCTTGCGAACAATGAATTGTGTCGGCTTTGCCCACCATCAAAGGATACCCGCGGCGTTTACAACATCTTGTATCGTTGTCGCAACACAATTCCACTCGTTGAATTGCCACCCACGTTGCAGGGGCACCATCCCACAGTGCCGGACCAGAATACTCTTTGAAATCGACAATCAACATGGCGTTTTGCAGGCCACTGCTTCGGTAACCTAGACCGTTGTCTTCGGGCAGGTCGTCCTGATCCGGGTCATACACAATGTCGACCACCGTACCCCGGCTTCCATTGTACAAATTATATTCGGGATTGATATTAATAGTAAGCTTAACAATGGAATCTTTCGACACACAGAGGGAGGGATTGACTCGTTTCATCATGCCATCTTTGTGACCTCTAGGGGCATTGTCGACAGAAATGAACCGGTGGATGTTTTGACGAACTTTCAAGTAATCACTGTTAAATTGATGAACTTTTCGTTTGGTGGCGGCCAACACACATGTGACATTGTCTGTCATGGCATTCTCCCAATTCAGTTGGGGCAATCGATTCAAGGCTCGTCGGTTCCAATATTCAACGGTCTCGTCCAATCTAGCAGAGGTGCCGTGTAACATGGTTGGATTTCTTAATTTCTGCAATTCCTGGGCCCAGACTGAAGTGGACGATTGCCTGACCGGTTGGTCCAACACATAAATGTCCTCTTTGAATAAATCATAGACCGTTTGGCCCGATCTTTTCAAATCCGATTTGTGGATCATATTGGTAAAAATTTGATCATCAAATACCGGTGGCAATTGCAACGGATCACCCGCCAAAACCATCGCTTCGATGTTGCCCACGCTGGTGATGTCAGTGTTGCCTGTTGCACATTTTTGATTGAAAACATCGTTGCATCGAGTGAAAAAATGACCCCACATGTTGGCACCAATCATCCCTTGCTCATCGATTTGACACAAATTGGTGTGAAGATACTGGTTCTTGAGGCGCAACAATGCACCCAGTCCCATCTTGACGTACGTGGATTTGTTTCGTTTAAACTTTAGACCAGCGTCCAGCGTCACACCACCGATGCCCCCCGCACTTTTGCCAGTGGGGGCCATGCTACGTTCGGCACTTTGCTCCTGGTACAACATTCGATAGAAACAGCGGTTGCATTTCATCACGTAACTTTTTCCCGTGCCCGCCACGCCAATTAATATTTGACGCAACGGGGGAGGAGCATATGTTGCTGCTTTGGTTTCAAAATCATGCATCTCTTCCAAATGTTTCAAATGGGCACATAGAAATTCACGTTGGCCATCGTTGGAATACGAAAGAGAGGGGTCGAAATAAAGATCACTTCCACCCATTCGAGGCAACACAAAACCGTGGTCTGAAGAGTGCTTGTGGTGGTCAATCGAAGCGATTTGTGCCTGGCACAATTCGTAAACGGTACGGTTTGATGGAGAGTACTGATGCAACTCTTTCCAAGCATCAGTGTTCATGACAAAGCCAGCAACAGCAAACGTCAATTCATCCTCCAATCCCATATCGTTCAAAAAATCATCATCGTCAAAGTCGTCAGCACCGCCACACATTCCCGGTTCTGGCGTTGATTTCCAGTCATCGATCGAGTTGGGTAAATTTTGCAATCCCGGGGCTTGGTTCAAACCACCGACGTCATCGTTACTGCCGTCGTCGCTACCTGAACTGGTCATGGCTGTGAGGATCAAAGGAGGGGAGAAAAGAATCAAAAATAATAAATGAATTGGAAAAAAAATAAAATTAGTTCAATGAATTGAATTGCAAAGCGTCCTCGGCCAATCTTTTCGCTACGCGTCAAAGATTGGCCTCGGTTCGGGAAAGAACAATAGACCGAGCCATTATCACTGTACCATGTTTTTTCCGGGTCTTTTTTTTAGCAGACTTTTTTTGTGATTCTTTGTGTTCTTGCACAAGATTGGAATTTGCATTGGCCAACCATGCCCGTCTCAATTCATTTTCAATCCAAGATGGCATCTCCCGCAATTTTAACAATCGCAGAAACTCCTCCTTGGCGGACGTGGAGGTCCCGTTCAACTCTGCAAGACTGCCTATGCCACGCTTGTACACCTTCAAACAGAAATCGGCGTACTGCTCGGTTACCGGCCACGTGCATTTCTTTTTAAATCGGTAATTTGGAACAAGTGCACCGATGCCGGTTTCCCCAATATCTTGCTGCAACATGTGCTCGTCGTAACTCTTGTATTGATGGTCATGGACCTCATCGGCCTCATCGGCCACTCCAGAATCCGGCTGAGCAGCAAAAAAGGCTCGCATGCCCAATGTTTCCTTCATGTACTTGTCGTACAGATTTTCATGCACAGCGTCCACTTCCACCGTCTTGACACCGGCACCGTTTTGATCCCCGGACAAGACACCATCCGTATTTTTGACCTTTTTCACTGGGCGAGAGCGTGGATCGCCAATGCTTTTGACACTGGAGGAGGAATGCACCATTTTTTCCTGTTGCAACAACATGGCGGCTTCGGCGCTGGAGTACTCCCGTCGCCGCATCACTTTCAGACACAATCGTTTGGCCATGGAATTGACGCTTGTGGTTTCAGTAATTGTATTGTCGTAAATGATTTTTTTCAACATGCTGGTGGCGTCACTTGGTGTGACTTCTGCTTTCTATTCGATCGGGAGAAGGGCAATAAAACATGGATCAGTGAAATTCAAACAAGACAACTCAAACAAAACATCAACACCGGGGTGTGGGGTGATTGGTACTCACGCATGCATAACCACAAATGTACCGTTGAATAATGATGGACAATTGATTTAGATTCATATAATCACGAGAACAATAGACTTGAGCATTGTACAAACGTGCGGCCACCTGTTGTGCGTCATCCATTTCCGCTGCTCTCTTGTCCTCTTGTTCTTGAATCCAATCGACAACATTTCGTGCAGCGGTCTGCATTTCGTTCTCGCTGTCCTCGTCCTCCTTTTCTTCCTCGTTGGCCGAGGACACTTTTGAATGATATCGGTTTTGGCCACCAAGTTGAGAAAGATCACACGTGGGTGCCAAGATGAATTGGGAGTCGACATTGGCACCGTAACCGAGCAACATGGTTGTGAGATGCATGTTCAAATACGGATGGTCACGAGGACCGGCAAATTTAGTTTTGGTTCCTGTCGTTTGAAGCATTGGATTTTTGTGACACGGTTTGCCACTGGAATCGATGTAGCTCTGTCTGTTTTGTGCCCGATCCTTGATCGAAATCGACCCGTATTGAAAACGGCACACCCATTTTTTCTTTTTCTTTTTTAACTCTAAACAATAATTGCTGCAACTGTGTAGCTGCACACGATTGACCAGATCGCACAATTGTTGAAAATGGCTAACCAATTTCATTCGATTTTTCTCGCTTCCACTGATTGGTAAATCAAATGTTTGATCAATCATGGAATGATCAAACGCGGAAAATGACCCGTCGTTAGACCCGCTGGTCGAGGATGCATCGGAAGAAGAAGGATAGTTGATCTGTTCTACCCGCAACGGGGAACGGCTGTCGTAATAGGCTGGTGGAGACGAAGACGGTGATGTTTTTGTTTCTTTCAGTGCCTTGACTCGATCAGGGGAGTTTTGAGCAGTGCTTTTTTTTAATTTTTCTATGTTTTTGGATGTGGTGGTGTTGCTGAGAGTGCCACTCCTGCTACTCCAATGATTGGGGGAGGAAGCAAAATTAAAATTTTGAACAAGACTTGCCCTCACATTCATAGGGGTCATTCTTGATCGTTTCACTGCGGGTGATCCTGTGCCGTTCACCGTTGCATGAAACAACGGAGATTTAAACAACAATGATTGTCGACCTTTTTCAAACGAACCGTCCAGATCGATTGGGCGCAATGATTTGAATGCTTTGGACCCACTTTCTAAATTGAACATGTAATCCAGGTCATCTGCAGAGGCATTGGCAGCGTGTTCGACTTGGAAAGACGTTCGGCGTTTCACGTCTGCCGACGTAGCTACATTCAAACTTCGTTCCAATCGAATCGAACCATCGTTTTTAAATTTTTTTTGTGCTTGTTGTGGCGACATGTACTTGTGTGGGGTTTGTCCATGGGCGTAATAATAATCCCAATGATTACGTTTTAACCCGTCGTTGACTGGCTCTTGGAACCCCTGTGGTTGTGCCCACTGATCGATGTTTCCGTGGTGCCCACCTGGACCGAGTGTATCGGGGTAATCCAATGAAAACTTCTCTCGATATAATTTATTGGTGGATTTCATTGCCGCTTTACGTTGTGCCGAATAATTGGTTTCCTCGCCATTGGGCCGATCCCGAGGCAGGGTCGCTGGATGATTGGCTTGCAGGGCCCCGCCCCACTTTTGCACCATTTCGTTTAATAATTCCTGTGCCGCCATTGCTTCGGCTGCTTTTAATTCGGTCTCCGTGGTGGCAAGAAGACATGGATTGAGTGTCTCGTGTAATTCCAAACCATTGATCAAATTAAACAACAAAGCATGAAAATGAATTTGCCCACGATTCTTCAAAGGAAAAGACCAGTACAAAACATCAAAAATAAAAACCAAACAAAAAAAGGGAAGGGAAAGTGTGAGCAAAGATGACCGGTAACAATACAGAGCGGTGCCCTCTTGTTCATTTCAGTGGTTCATTTCAGTGGTTCATTTCAGTGGCACTAATAATCTTGCATAATTTGTCCATAATTTTGAGAGTTGCGTTTGGGCGGTAATATTAAATCCACAAGTGGATATTCAATCAACCCTGTGAGAATCTTTTGCCAAACAACAACCAAAACTACGAATTGTAAAAGTGCCCTGCGAGAACAACTTCTTCTCCTCGTAATTTCTTCTCAACCAATCCGTGCATTTTACCCATTCGACCGACAAGCATTTTTCCCATTGGCAACAACACACTCGTCCGATCGTTTCGCTGACGCGTCAACGATCGGTCTCGGAATGCAACAATACAAAACGTGCACGACCAACAAACATACCTTGGCAAATTCAAACCGATACCAGTAACTGGAAATGCAACAACCAAAAAAAAAGAACAACCAGGAATGTCAGTCGTACCACATGCTTGACAGATCTCTTGGTCAAATAAATGAATCAATCAAATCAATGAATCAAATCATTGAATCAAATCACTGATTCAAATCAAATCACTGATTCAAATCAAATCAATCAAATCAATCAATCAAATCAAATCAATGAATCAAATGAATGAACCAAATCAACGAATCAAATCAATCAAATGAATCAAATCAATCAATCAAATCAATCAATCAAATTAATCAATCAAATCAATCAATCAAATCAACGAATCAAATCAATGAATCAAATCAATGCATCAATCAAATCAATAAACACTTACGCATCAATGCCGTACACCGGTTTTAACACGTTACTGAACCAAGATTCGGTACGCAACACAAAAAATCGATTGATAATGTGAGGTGCATCAATGATTGCTCTGTGCACGACTTGCTTGTATTTTTGGGGCACCTCCTTCCCGTCGGCCACGAATTGGCACGCAACAGCATAATCCTTGATACCTCTTTCATCAAAATATTTGCACAACAATCGATGCAAGGGTCTCCAGTAATATTCAGCGGCACTCCCCGAGTGAAAAAACAACGGTGATGTACCGGCGTGGGACAGCATATGATCCACGAAAGCGCGTAGTTCTCCGGCTCTGGACCACCAGTATTGTGGTGTTCCGGTTGTCCGAGACGACCACGATGAAAACCGATTTGTCAAGTTGTGTATGAAACCATCGGCATCGTTTTGTCTTTTCGCCATCTCAATCATTGCTCCTCGACTTTGAGGTAGTTTGCCATCGTCCGAATATAATTCGTAATTGATTTGTCCAAACAATGATTTACGATTTTTAATATTGAGCAGCACAAATTTCAACGAAGGATGTGACATGAACCGGGGATTGATTTTGGTCAACTGCTTTGCATATTCCGAAAAAGTAATCTCTTGGTTTCTTGCAACCACACAATTGTAGTCCGTCGGCACATCCCAGATCATCTTTGTCCCGTCCCACACGTGAGCTGGCATGAACGTGAACGGAAAACATTTTGCCAAAAAATACAACTCCGTGTCTGGATTCACCAATCGTTCGGATCCTTTGTTGATTCGATGGTGAATGACAGGTATCTCTGCATTTCCCTGTATGAATGCATACATTAAATAACATGTTTCATTAGTAATACTGTAATTGACAGCAATAAAAATCTCCAACAACTTACCATGTCCAACACCGCAGTATCTTTGGCCACTAGATCTTCCAAACCATGAGCACCGGCACCTTGCTTTACTTTTTGCACCACTTTTAAATAATGTGGTGTATCACTTTCCGCACTACCAAAGTATTCCCAACTATCTTCTGATCCTGCGTTCGAGCCATCAGAAGCTTTGTTTGGTTTGAAAGCTTTGTATTGTGTAGGCATGTAGTTTTGTTTCAATCGTTGGTGACCAACATTATTTCTATTTTGCTTCCGTCGGGCCAATCGTCCCGTCGCCAACGTGGCAGAAGCAGGCATGACAAACGATTCAGTCGGTGTCCAGTGGCATATTTTCCATTCTTCAGCCATTAACAATGCCAAAATGCTTTCTTTACTTTTCAACACGGGCATGAAATCATCGTGGTTGTGCAATACCCAGTCAATACGATCGCTGTCCTCATTTTGTACGCCCTGTTTGACAACAAACAATTCAAGATTTGTATCGTACCACTCCACACGGTAGTACGTAGCAGGCACATCATCACCGTCGCTACTGCATGAATACAACTGTCCTAGAAATTGATCAGTGTTGTCCAGATCTAAATCATGAATCAGATGGTAATGATCGAAACAATTTTGAAACCCCAACATCCAATCGATCTGTGTAGCACAATTGGTAATTTCTAAACACATTCGACATCGAAGATGTGGCATGTCGGCCTGGTCAAACAACCATCGTGCTTGCCGAGCAGAACTACTGTTTAATGCGATGTGGTGTATAGTCTGGCACATGAAGACCGCACAATCTTGGTGGTTGGTTTGTCGAGGACACTGACGTTGATTTTGGGCCCAATTTTCGACATTGTTGCCGATCGACGTTGCAAGTTGAACCATGGCTGTATCAGTGCCTATTTTCTCTTTAAAGTAGGTACATAAATACGCTTGAAATCGACGTAGCGTTGTCAAGAGTGCGGTACGAGCATTGGGAATATAGCTGGAATCGTACGAATTGAATTGTTGTTGTTGCACATTGGTAGCGAGCAAAATCCAATGAGTGTCCGCAACGTTGGTCGGCCAAAAAATAATATTTGCATTTAAAATGTGATTTAACCCTTTGCGTTGTGTATGATTTGGTTGACAAAAATTACGAATGATACGGTCAAAGAATGAAGTTTGCCGCCCCGAGTCGTGGTTCATGCGGGAAGCATTATTCATGATCTCACTGGCTCCGGAATCCATCATATAACAAACAGGTATGGTATTGTCTTTGGCACAAGCACGAATATTTTTTGCACGTAAAACATTGACGTATGCATTTACAAGGCTGCTGTTCAACCAATTGTCTTCAATCTGCCGGCGACCACTTGAGCGAGAAGTGTCGGTGGTCCGCCACGATTGCAACTTGTTCAAGGTTCTGTAACTGATGTCGATCCCAAAATTAAAATTCTGGCTTCGTCTTCTAACAAACGTTTCATTGCCGTTGACGGCATCAAATCGATCAAATATATTCTCACCATCGTTTTGATAACGAGTAGCATTGTCAAACCACATTTTAATTTTTGTTTCTTCCAAAGACGTGAAGGTTTCAACCGCGGTATAGGGGGCTGGGGTAGTGGCGGCATCGTTGATCGGAACTTGATTGGTTGTTGTTTCTATTATTGTGCCATCAACCGGTGAAGTTGTTAAATCGACAATTTCATCACCAATTGGTGCGGCAGTGGGTACGCTATCGACAGGTGAAGATACACCATCAATACCATCGTCGATTGCAATTGAATCAGCACTGTTGAGAGCATCACTGTCAGAGGAATCATTGGTTGTCCCCATTTCTATATCTTTTTTTACACAAACAACAATCAAGAAAAACAAAAGGTCAGGCACAACTCAGGTTTGAAGGCAAGTAATTGCATAAACACACTCAATGAAATGTTCTCGCTTCGCATTGAACATTCCATCTCGTAGACAAAAAAAGAACAACCACAAATATTTACCTGTTGTTTGTCTGTTGTAAAACAACATGTACCCGTTGGCTGTTTGAACTGTCGTTTCAAAATCCACCGCCACGACCACATCGCGATCGCTAAATTTTTTCCAAGAATCGCTTACGACATCTGTCTTCACATAAGCGATGAAGTGTCCACTGTTCAAAGACAAAGTTGGCCCGTACGACACGTGAACGATGACTGCTTGCAATTCATAATTTACGTCTCCAACTTTCAATATTTTATTGTTTTTAAACGTAAACCCATCTTGCTTACCCGCCGATTGAGGTGTGATTTTTTGCGAAGTTATTCCATGGAAAATTTTCCTTTGTACAATCAATACATCGCTGGAATTGGAAATCGAATCTTTAATAGTTTGACCAACAAGTTTCTTGCCCGACGTCACACAAGAGCACCTCCAGAAATTCTCTTTTTCGATTGATTCTTCTTCCGCCAAATAATCAATTGCTTCCTGTACAGTAGATAGATAAGATTGGTCTCTTTTTTGAACAGCCAATTCCAAAACGTTGCTGCAATTTGGAGGCGACGAATGTGTTGCGGTATCGCTATCTTCACCGAACACACACGTTGTATCTTTTTTATACATGTACCCAAAGACATTTCTAAATCGATGCATGTGGGCATCTAACGTCGGTGGGTGTCGTCTTTCACACGAGACACAATCAGAAGAAAGTAAAGGAGTATCCGTCCCTGATTCATTTAACGTAGTGTCCAAATACTCGTTCGTAATGTACCGAAACAATTCGACTGGATCGTCTTGGCGGTGAGGGAGGATAGTTTCAAAGTTTGTCCATGCATGCTCCACGCAAACTTTCATGTGTCTTTGCAATTCATTTAACGAGTTTCGTTTGACACTTTGATCAGTGTTTCCATTTGTGTTTTGCAACCGATTCAAACATTCCATAAATGGCTTCAATTTGCTCAAAAAAGTACTATCGTTTGACACAAATGCATTTGACAAAATAACTTTTGTAAAAAACGGATTGTAGGCTAAACATTGCACAAGACTATTCATGTAACATGTATTGGTGAAATTCTTCAAACCAGGATACATGCAGTCGGTCAATGAAATATTGGCCGCACCCGCACCACCATTTAATCGTGCATTGGCGGCAGTCATTTTAGCTAAAAATTCATTTCTGTTGATTTCTTCGGCCGTCTGTTTCGTAGGATATTACCCAAAAGAAATTGTACAAAAGAATAATTGGTAAATTAGAACAGGTACAAAAAGAAGAACTGAATGTGTGTCCGTCTTACCCGAGGAACATCACCGTTGGAGGTTGACACAGCTTGTTCACCAAATCGTTTCGTGTCTTGGTTCGAACCCATGTTGCCTAAATTGGCGTGCAGTTCCATATTTTTGGGCACTTCGATCCGTGGAATCACCATTTGTTCTTTGATCAATCCATCTTCCAATCGTTTCATTTTTTCTTCACAAATTTGAATGTCTCGATACGCCGGGTGGTGTTCCTGTAACCATTCCAACGCACGACGCACCATTGCCACCCTAACTTTGAATTTTCTGGGTGGCCGGGCTAACCGACCTTTGTACAATTCTACAATTTCCATTTCTTCGGGCAATCGTGGAAGCAACGTCATCAATTCCAACACTTCAGTGGTTCGATTGACAAAACAAATACTTCCACGGATGGCAGATGCCCCGGATTTTAAGTACCTCAAAGTAGCGACACATTGGATTCTCGTACCTGCGTTATGAGAAGTGCAGAAAGAATGAGAAGAAGGAAATAAATTGGTTGTTAAAAAAAAATATTTTTTTCCAATGAATTTTTCACAAATATTAATAATAATTGATGAAAAACCAATCAATAGATTCAATGAAATTCAATGGAATCTTTTGACTTGTTTATTGTTTGAATTGTTTGAATTGTTTGAATTGTTTGAATTGTTTGAATCGTTTGAATCGTTTGAATCGTTTGAATTGTTTGAATCGTTTGAACCAATCGAATCGATCGAATCGATCGAACCAATCGAACCAATTGAATCAATTGAATCAACCACATCAATCAAATCAACCACATCGCTCAAACAAGAGACTACTCAATTAAACACTTACAACAAGCAATCTCGGACCACGACATGTCTTCTACCCACGAAGGTACGGGAACACCGGCATGAAAGCAATTTCGACAATCGAACTTTGGCTGTTTCTTTTGTGTAAGATGTTTCACACAATTGTTACAAGGATTGTGTACTTTTGTGCAAGTTTTAACGGAACCATGATTGGCATGTGCATACATGTACTGCCTGGTAGTTTCATTGTAGTACACAAATTTTTTCCTTTTCACAAGATGGTTGTACGCCGACGATTTCAACCCATTCATCAAGCCACTGGAAATATCAAAAGCATTGCAGCAACCACATGTTCGATACTGCATCGTACAAAGATCAACACTAAAAGTCCGATTTGCGTAATCGGCAATAGCGTACTGCAAACTAGGGTACACTGATACTTCAGGCAACATGTTGTTTGAAGCTTCCAAAAAATCGGTGGGTGCCAACGACTGGAATCGCTCGTACAAAGATGGCGTGTTGGGATGATTGCCTCGCACGATCTGATTGATAATATTGGCAGGAAATCCATCCACGATCAAAGATGGATCTGGTTCATTGTCTGCAACACAATCATCACATTTGCAATTTTTGCCCTTTTTAATTTGCGTTGCAGTAAAGGCTGATTTTTTTTTAAGGTTGTGGCAGGCGGAACACATCAAGGTTGTGTTCTCGATGGATGAAAGAACATCTTTATGATCGTTGTAATATTTCATGACACTGTACAGACCCATTGTCTTGGCGGCATTGACGATTTTGGTAATTTCAAATGCTTTGACTTGTAGAATCAACGGCGGTGGCCGAATCGATTTTCTCGTTTGGGCACCTTCCTGTCCTTTGTTTAGAAGATGTGTATAAATCAAAATGGCGCGGTCCTGTTCGGTTTTGCAATCGTTCGGGGAAGAAATGCTGAAATGATTCATCAATGCTTGAATTAATATAGGATCGGTCAACGAAAGGTAATCGGTCACGCAATGACTATTTATATATTCGTAAACCATTTTGTTTGTCGATTGTAAATCTATTGTGGACCGTGAACGTTTTTCCCGTGGCTTGGCCTTTTTTTCTATTTTTTGTGCTTTGCCATGTTCAGTCAATTTTCCAAAAGTGGATGTCAATTCTTGACGTACTGTTGCACGGGACATAAGTTGCTTTGCCTTGACCTCCTTTTGATGCAAGGCACACAAGGACAATAATTGTGTAATATAATCGTTTTTGGATCGTCCTTTTCTCGATACCTTGGTCAAATGCTGTTTGAATTGAGGGTAGGCAATGTATTTTTTTAAGAATGGTATTGTTGTGTGCTTGGACCTGGCGTGTTCCATAATTTCATTGTTAATATTCAATTGCTGTTTGTAGTCGTGCAATATTTGTTCAATGTTAAACATTTGTTGCAGGTTTTTTTTCATTTCTGACAAAGCAACACGTGGACAGGCAAGACCTCGTTTCTGGAATTCTTTTCGGATTTGTAAATGGCCGTACGTATCCACATCGGTGTTCTAAATGGTTATTCGGGGGCAGTGGAAAAAATAAAACATGAGTGAAATGAATCCGGTGAAACGAACTCGTCCAATCTTTTCGCTTCGCAT
>Ga0115007_10001385_pt1 | contig 15663 bp, 20 predicted proteins | sample ArcOceMetagenome_2_FD_87166 | JGI IMG/M metagenome (GOLD analysis project Ga0115007, IMG submission 87166) | Marine eukaryotic phytoplankton communities from Arctic Ocean - Arctic Ocean ARC135M Metagenome | ecosystem: Environmental > Aquatic > Marine > Oceanic | place: Arctic Ocean | collected... | reverse complement strand
GGTCAGAAGATACAGAAGAAGAATTTGAATTTAGCAACGTTCAGCATACTAATGGCATGACCACTCCTTTAGTATGGGTCGAAGCTTCTCATGAAATGATAGAGGGGCTACAGGAAAGAATGATCGAAGCAGTTCGTCTTGAAATAGAAGATTGTGAGCTTGATTGGTGTCGTTCACGGTTTTTAAAATGATTGAGCATCTTAACTTGGAATACGTTAACGAACCGCCTCACACTTATAACGGCGAAGACGCTGTTATAAGATGTGATGAGGACTGGACCATCGGATTACTAGGCGAGTGGTTAGTTGGTTTTGACATCGATGCATTAGAAGTTATTCAAATGTGGGCAATAGATGCCGACTCAATTGAAGAAAACTTTCAACTTAAAATTTGGATTGATTAGGGAGATTACAATGACTGACTTAGAATTAGCTGTACTTAAAGAAGCACGCAAAATTATTTTAGACCGGAAACAAGGCATGGCCGATTATTTGAATGGTTATGATTTTTCCACAGAAAATAAATCAGCGTATTGGCAAGAAGGTTGGAATGCTCAGGCTGAAATAATTTATTACGGAGATATAAGATGAACAAGAACGATGTAGTTAATGCGCTGATTAAAAGAGTTGACGTTGCAGATGCTTATAGCCATATTCATAGCTTTGACGTTGAAGTTTTAGAACAGACACCCGAATTATCTGACTTGTTAAATGATTTGGTTAACGCGGTAGACAGTGACCGGATTTGGGAAATAACGTTTAAACTTAAAGAGTCGCTGGGCCAAGGCATTTACAATGTGGCAGACGATATAATAGATAGTTACGAAGGGAGTGAGGTTGATGAAAAAGTATTACTTAACAGTCGCGGTTAGTTGCGCAATAATAGTTGGCTTGTCATTGTCACTATTAACTTTTTTAGAGCTTCCGACAGTTGGAGTAAGCGAGGGTGGCCAATGTGTTTACATCGAATCATCTCCTAATTTTGAACGCGAAAGTTGTCCCACTGTTCTGCCTAAAAAATATAACATGATATATGTGTTAGATCCAAGGTGAAAGACTCCTAAAGAGGCTAGTCATGAAGTCTTCAAGCAAGGTGGTATCGGTGTCTTTCACTTATATTCAATTACTGGAATACCACTAATCATGACGATCAACGGATTGTGGCCGATTGGCGAATTGGGGTCAATCGGTCATATGACTTTAATAAAAAGGAAAAGAAATGAGTTTAAAATTAGACCACGAAATAAATAAATTAAGAAAAGAGTTAGCTGTCGAACGACTGCGAACCGACTGGATAATTAGTCAGATGAAAAACGGTATGACGGAATTAGCAACTCTGACAGTTACTAAAATATTAGAAGAAGGCTTAGAAGCCGATATTGTAGAAAAAACGACTGATGAGCAATTAAGAGATTTAAACTTGGAGTAAACAAAATGATGAATCTAAAAGAACAAGCTAAAATGTCACAGTTAGAAGAAAAATTATATCAACTCGATCTTAAAGTTAATAGCTTTAATAAGAGAGTTGACAATCTTATTCTCCAACTTGAGAGTAACTCTGTCAAAGGGTTAAGCGAAAAAAGACTGCATGAGATTACTTTAATTAAACAATTAGAAGAGGAGTTAAGCGCGCATGGATGTTAAATTATTATCGCCTTGCTGTGGTGACATATTGATAAGATTCTATAGTCTTAATAAGAAGCTTTGCAACAAGTGCCACAAATACTACGAATGGAATTTAAAAAAAGATCAGCCACCTTTATTTTAGGAGAAATAAAATGATTACTACAGCAGCGTTATGTTTAGCAATGAATATCTATCACGAAGCTCGTGGAGAGCCTTTGGCTGGCCAGCTTGCAGTTGGGTATAGTGTCATGAATAGAGTGGCCGATGAGAGATATCCAAACACTATATGCGAAGTTGTTCATCAAGCACGATACAACGCATGGGACATGAACAACCCAATCAAACACAAGTGCCAATACTCTTGGTTTTGCGATGGCTTGCCAGATACACCTAACGACAGCAGAGCGATGTTAGAATCAATTGTTTTATCTAAAAAAATAATAAATGGTACAGCAACAGACATTAGCGAAGGCGCAACACATTATCACGCTCACTACGTAGATCCGTATTGGGCAGTTCACATGGAACCTGTTTTAGAAGTCGGCGACCATCTTTTTTATCGCTAACGCATCATCGGTTTTAATTGGACTTTGTAGATAAAAGCATAGCCGTGTCCTAAAAACTCAGCTTTAAAAAATGAGATAATTATTTTTTCAGTCGGCAGCAAAACGTCATCGTATTCTATGAGTGAATTAAAACCAATGTCTGGCAACCAAAATCCTTTAATCGGATGACCAAAAACTAACCATAAACCTTCTTCGTCTGTTCTAAAAACAGTACTTTCCCACACTCGTCTACTCATAGCAAGCTCCGTTAGTCTTGTAATTCAAAATGCGGAAAGTCTTGCCAAGACTTCCATAACCCACCCCATTTTAATTTATAGCCAAGTTCTGCTGCGGCTTGTAACATTGCACATGCAACAATGGCAAGGTCTTGTTTTGACCAAGAGGCTTTACCATCAACATAAGCATAAACGTCTAATGCTTTACCGCTTTGATGATATGATTTATTAACGACTCCATCAGCTTTAGATTTATTTGAAGCAAATAATGCTGCTTGATTATCAGCTGTTCTTAAACCGCCAAGTTTAGGTATTCCAAAATCAACATTAGTAATTTGAATAGCTAAATTACTAATATCAATTAGTCGCTGGTCAACCCCCTCACGATTTAATAAAGAGTTCTTACTAAATTTAAACATTACTGAGTCGGTAAAATGTAAGCCATAAAAGTGATTGCTGAAGTTAATATAATAAAGAAAATACGTTCAGCGATCCTACTTGATTCAGTGTTTTTAATAACCAAATCATTAAGTTTATTAAGTCTAACTGTTATTGCATCCATTCGTTTATCTTGGTCAATATTGTTCTGACTAAAATGGTCAAGTCGCGTGTCAAGCTCAACAAGTTTAGTTAACGAGTCACTCATTTTATCTAGTTTAATTTCTAACTTGTCAAACCTAGCATCAACTTCCATATTATCCCTCATTGTTGTTGATCCAGTGGCAACATAATCGGAGGAGTGTTACCATCGCCTCCAAAAACTTTTTGATTCATATTACGGTTGTATACATCCTCAAGTGAGTCAGGCATTAAACTAAATGCTAACTTACGGCGGCGCGCCTCTTCTGCAAGGTCTTCTTCAGTAGGAGCTGATGAAGTTCCAAGTGCCCCTCGCTGTTCTGATATTACGGTGGTCGCAAACGGGTTTGTTATATTTCTTACACCCTTCGTAGCGTCTCTTGCGGTACTCTGTATAGATGCCCTCTTCATAGCTTCTACAGACGCTGCCACTTTAATCGGGTCATCATCCAGTAACATCTTGGCCATTTGTCTTTGGACGTTTGATGATACTGATCCCACACTAATTATGTTTGCTACATATTTTATTAACGTTCTAGATAAACTTTGATCAATTATCGAAGCGTCAATCGCACCCGTCTCTTCTGCTAATTCAAGCCCCCCTCTTATATTACTAGCAGTCGAGGAGCCCTCGTTCAAAATTCTGACAGTGTTATTATATATTTGATTCTCTCTTTTTAAAACAGCATCGAATAAGTCAAACCCACCGTCAGTAATATCTGGAAAAAGCTCTTTCACATTAGCGCGAGTATTTCTTGAACCAAGTGTTACTTGTTTGGTCGGGTTAGTTTTTCCTGAGCCACTGCTTATTGGCGTATTTATTTTGTCTATCATGCTCCTGATTGCGCCAACGCGAAACCCAGCCCTCTCTGATTTATTCATACCATTGAGCATTGCTCTAATTTGTTCTGGAGCGCTTTTAAGAAAAGTGTCTTTTCCGTCTTCAAGTGCTTCCCTATTAGCTGCGCCAGAACTATAAATAGCGCGGGCTTGCCCGTAAGAAGATAAACCAGTTTTAGGGTTTATTGTTGCTTCGTCTATTCTTCTAAGAAAAGCATTTTTTACTCTTCTTAGCCCCATTTTTGTTTGAGAATCTAACGCGCCTTCACCCACTTTAGGTTCTAATACCGCATCAATACCTTGTTTAATTTTGTCTAATAATTTTACGGTAGGTAACTGTCCAGCATCTAAATCGGGGAATATGAAAGCACTACCATCTCCACCGTTTAAGATGTCTTCATCATAATCATTTTTAATCATATCTTTAGCTTTCTGATAAGCAAGTCTAAAAGAAGGATTGGTCCTAATTATTTCTAATACTTGTGGGTCGTTAATCTCACCAACCGCATAAGCCTCATCGTATAAAGGCGCTGCCTCAATTTTGAGGTCGTTAGTAACATCATCTAACCGAGTATAGTAATTAGTAGATCCTGTGGTTTGGTTAAGTTTCCCTATAACCCTATCAGGTGCTTCTATATTTCTATTGCCTATTGTCTCGTCAATCACCTTTGAGTTATCTGACAAGTTAGCTTGCTTAAGCTGCCTTAACTTTTCCGTCGTGGCAGGATTAAAATCAGCCATAATACTAGGTACACCGTCTATTTGGTCTTGCTGCATTTGTCTAAGCCCAGCCTCAGCTTCCCCCGGGGTAAATTGGTTAGATATTACCTCCGTTGCCTTCTTTTTTGCTACCTCGTCGCTTGGTGGGTTAAGTAAATTTTTCACACCTCTAACAGCAGCGCCCCCAACATTTATAACAGGTTGTGTAACTCCCCCAACAACAGTTCCAAGACCCGCACCGAGAGCGCCGCCTTGAAGTCTTTCACCTTCATTGGCCCCTCCTGCACCCGCAGTGAAACCCACTGCGGCACCTGTACCCATACCTGTTTTAATAGGGTTTTCCTGACCATACTTTTGAAGTTTTTGAGGTAGATTTTTAAATTTATTAAGAGTACTAACATTTTTAGCTATTGCCACCGGTGCTAATGGTGGAATAAACATAGAGGCTACTGTGGGTATAAAAGCACCCGCCAGTTCTGCTGCCATTGCTGTTTTTGGATTTTCTTTAGTAAACTGATCGTAACTTTTGCGAATAGTGTTAAGTTCTTCCTCATGTGTTTCAGGCCCGCTCAATGTTCTAATACCAGCTTCAATTTCATCGCCCCATTCCATGCCAAGACCTTGCCCAAGCGTGGCCCTTGCTAGATTACCAAAGTAATTGTCGGCCATGACTACCGCCCTCTATTATTATTATTAAAAAGTTCAGATGGGGAACGAGCCTGAAGTCGATCTATCGTTCTTTGAGCTTTCTCCATTCTTGCAATATGCAAACGTTTCATATTGTTAAATAGATCCCCTCTAGCTGATTTACTCTTCATCTCAGTACCAGTTAGGGCCTCGTTAGCAGCTCTTTCCCCATCTGAAATATTTCCTCCAAATGTTGCTTTAAGAGTGGCTAAAGCCACTTTACCTTGTTTGTTCCTTAGCATTTCTGTAGCGATATATCTCTCGCCTTCAGGGTTACCAATTGCGTCAAGTGCATATTTCGCTTGATCTTCTATACTATCTGAGTAAGCAAAGTCATTTAAAGCTATTAATTTGTCTATTTCTACCAGCGCGTCAGGACCACCTGACATAGCTTCTAGAGCATCATTATAAAGTTTAAGTTCTGTCCCTTTAAGAGCATACTTATCATCTAGGGCAGCCTGAGCTGTTGACCAATCTAGTGTAGCCAACTTTACAACTTGAGCTGAGTGCTCTGGGGTGCCTAACGTAAATCCCATTTGCGTAGCCAAGAGGTTGTTCTTGTTTTGTGAATTTGTAAAGTCTTGTTTAAGTTTTGCTTGTTTCTCTACTGACTGGTCACTTAAAATCTGTTGCACTGCTAAAGCTGTTTTATCTCTACTTTCCGCGTCAATATTACGAGCAAAGGCAAGATTGTCAGCCTGAAGCGACAGCGCAAATTTACCAGCTGCCATACGATACTCATTAGCTCTTTCAGCGGCTTTTCTTTCATCTTTACTTAAGTCAACCATCGCTGCATTAGCATTGCCTAAACTTTCAAAGAAGTTTCCGGTTTTAGTTGGTGCCCCCAAAGCCGCTGCAATTCTAAACCATTTCTCTGACTCAGATGGACCTTTACCGCTAGTTTCTGCCAAATCCATCAGCTCTTGTTGCATACCAAGCGCTCTTTCATCATATTCCATTTTTGCATCTATTGATTCTTGTGACTGTTGAAAGTCACCGCTAAAATATTTGTTAAGAAGTTCTTGTCTAGGGTCAATAGGAGGTTGAGCCATAGGTTGAGCCATAGGTTGAGCCATAGGTTGAGCTTCAACAACTTGAGCTTCAGCAGCAGTTTCAGCAGCAGCTTCAATCTCTCTATTAGCAAGTGGATCTGCCATCACACCCATACCCGGTGTGGTCGGAGCAATAGGGTTCTCCAGTGAGTTTTCGATCAAAAGATCCATATCTAAAGCTTTGCTCATTATATTAAACGGACCACCTTCAGCGTAACCACCCTCTTTAAGAAACATTGGATGAACGCCCGGTCTTGGCGCAACAAAAGGCTCAGGCGATGTCATATACTCTGGAGTCTGTAAAGTTGCAGTGTTTATATTATAAAGAGGGTTTTCACCAAGATTTCTAGCAGTGTCTCTAAAGTTAGTTAGTAAGTCTGCATCTGACATACCACTATCTCTTTGTTCTTGCCACCACGCCATCCCTTCAACATCACCCTCTCTGCCCAAATTATTTTGATATAATTCGGGTATAGAAAAAGAAGCATTATACTGAGGATCATTTAATGTTGTTTCATACCCAAAACCATTACCTCGTAAACGCCTATCATACTCATCAGAGTATTTTTGATAATTTGCTCGGTCTATAGGAACAGCTCTCATGTCCTCATTATACCTATCGAACAGGGCCTTTTCGTCGGCAATACCTTTATCGTATCTAACCTTAGCAGAATCGTAATATTTTGCCCCAACATTCGGAGCAACTAATTGAGACTCAGCAGGGTTAGTTGGTGCAGGACCAGTTGGCATCTCGCCCCCAGCATAAGCCACCTTTGAAGAAGAATTTAATCCGTACCGTTCTTTTAATCTGTTTAATTCATAACCCATTTTACTTATCCCTTGGTTTTAAAGCATTATAAGTTGCCAAACCAGTAGCTGCTTGTGTTAACGGAGATGGATTATAAGTAGCTCCAGTTGTTGCACCAGAAGTTGTCGTTCTTACTGGAGTGATCGGAGCCATTCCGCGAACTTGTGTTCCCAAGAAATCTAACTGACGTTGTGGGTATAATTTTCTGTCCAAATCTTGTTTTTCCGCAGCGGATAAAACCTGCTGCGCTTGCTGCCGTTTAGCTCTACCGGCCGCTTCAAGAGCAGTTAAGTCTCTATAATTTGCCCCCTGCGCAGCTATAGCCATATCAGCGCTAGTTTGCATAGCTCCAATTTGACGCTGTAAATCTTGAGCTTCTGCATTTTGAAAAGCCTGAGCTGCACCAGCTTGCATTTGTTGCTGTTGAGCACCAGCTGAAGTTCGCATATTTCCAAGATTGCCTAACTGTGACATTTGTTGACCGGTAAGTTGTCCAAGGTTTTGACCAACAGATGCTAATCTACTTGCATCTTGACCCATTAACTGACCAGCTGTAGAACCTAAATTTGCATACTGAGAACCGCCCTGTAAAACACGAGACAAATCAGCACCAGAAATACTGCCAACAGTTCCCGCTAGGCTTGCTTGTCTTTGTTTATCTGCCGCTGAACTTTGAAGGGCTTGTGAATAACCTTGTTGTTGTGCATTAGCTTGTTGTTGTAATACGGCTTCTTGAGTGTCTCTTAAAGCACGAGACCCAAATTCACCCATATTACGACTTCCAAATTGACCAGCTTTAATAAATGAATCAGATACTGCTGGAAGCAAGTTTTCAGATAAATTCCTAGCTCCTTGTTGAGCTAAAACATCCATAACATTTGTTTGGTATGGGTTCATGTATGAACTTACATCAGATGCCGAACTTTGAGAGGCTTGATTTAAGTAAGGATTAGCCGCAGTAAGCGCCCTATCAGAAAGAGCTTGAGCAGTTGTTGCGTTAGCTTGATTAAGATAAGGATTAGCAGCAGTACTAGCATTCATGCCCGCTGCTTGATTTAAATAACCTTGACCAGCCCCTACAATGTCTAAATTGCCAGCTTGATTAAATAAATTTTGACCAGCATCTAAATTTTGATTAACCAAATCTTGTCGTAAATATTGTTGTTGCGCTTCGCCTAAATTACCAGCTGTCCCTGCACTTTGCATTCCTTCCATACCAGCTTGAGCTGTACTCATGTCTTGTTTCCAAGCACCTTGAGCATCCTTAACACCTTGGAACGCTTGCGTTTCATATGGGTCCAAATCTGCAACGGTTTGAAACTCATAGGGTTCGTACGGTTTGTTTGCTATATTTTGGGACCAATTTACTTGGTTAAAAATAGCATCCTGCATCCATTTTGGAGTCTCTGAAGTAGACTCACTATAAGATGTCGCAGATTGCGGAGTTCCTTGGAATAAACTGGCCACTATGCAGCTCCTTGTTTAAGGTATGCTAATGGGGATTTAGCATCAGCGCTAAACTTACCCTTAGCTAAATTTTTGCCTTTGTGAGCGCGAATTTGTTTTCTCATAGCATCGAGGACATTTGCTCCAGCTTTACTAGAACCATCGCCAAGCATTGATACTGTTTCGGCATCAATTACATACTCACCGTCACTTAAATATGCTGGAATTTCATCGGACCTTCCTGTTCCGCCACCGCGAACATATCTAGATGCTTTATTAAGAGGTCCTCCACGATTTAACGCGGTTGTATTATATTTTCCAGAGGTCAAATCGTTAAAGTTATTTGCCATAAATTCTGATAGGCTTTGATTAGCTCTACTTGCATCCGATTTAACTTTATTCCAATCCCATTGCGTGAGGTCTCTATTAAAGTATTCTCGCTGCGAATCGGACATGCTTGAAATAGCTTGGCCAACTTCTTCATCAGCTTCCATCAGAGAACCTGCACTTGATAGCAATCCTACCGCCAATGCCCCTTTGTTGTTGCTGGCATAGTCTATAGCAGAATCAAATAAACTTGGTTGAGGTTGAGCTGTTGCTGGTGCTGGTAACTTAAACTCTACTGGAGGTTGAGGTGTTACACCCGTAGTTTGTACGTCCCCAAAGCCTGTTACTTCAGGTTGACGTAGTACACCCGTAGTTTGTACGTCCCCAAAGCCTGTTACCTTCTGTCCCGTATTTGGTGGTACACCCATACTCGTATTTCGAGTAGGGTATATTACTGGGTCTGTAACAAGGTTTTTTAGGTCTAAATTTGAACCAAGCACAGGGTCTGCCATCCCACTTGCCTCTAGATTTAGCCCATCTACAACAGACTCGGAAGGTGACATCGAATTGAACATAGGTTTAGAAGGAGCAAATAAACCTCTAGCTTGCCCTGATGAACCTAACGTATTTCCTGAAGGAGTTAGAGAAGTTCCGACGCTTGGGTTAAAGTCATCAATACTAGCATTTAGCGCTACATCTCCAGTGGTATCAACAGCTTCAAGTGTAGTAACTGCGTCTACGCCTCCAGCGGTGTTTCCACCCGCGTTAGCTGCGGCAGCAGCATCTGAACTCATGGCGCTTCCAACTCCAGCAGTAATGCCGCCCATGAGAGCACCTTTTCCTATGTCCCCACCAGTAAGCGCTGCACTAGTTGCACCACCAATTGCTCCAGCAGCGCCCATGGCGAGTGTACCTGTAAAAGAGCCAGCAGTTGCCCCCATTGCTGAACCAATCATCGTGCCAAGGCCGGGAACTAAAAAACCTATCGCAATAGGCGCTATAACTTTAAATATTTTCTTTAAACTTTTGTACTCTACTAAACCTGTATTTGGGTTAACGGTACCTTGTCCACCCATGCGCCGTAAAACTTCAGCTTCTCTAGGATTAACGTGTGCCAACATGGAGTCGCCACCTTGACCTTGATTCGCTAAGTGTCTACCAGCAACTGTCAATCCGCCACGAGCAAAACCTTGAGCTGAAGCTCTCTCTTGTAAGCCATACAAAGCTATTAACATAGAGATTATAAATACTTCGTCATATTCTGCTGGAGCATCGCCAGCATCTATCAAGCCATCAGCTATTGCAGCTTGAACCATTTGCGGATACATTTCTGGGTTTTGAAGCGCGGCTTCTAGCATCTCAATAGCTTCGGTTAAATCTTCCGCTACGAAAGCTGTCTGTTGTAGACGCTGTTCTATCAACTCTACGCTTTTAGCGTAATCTGGGCTTTGACGTGCAAGCTCTAATATCTGTTCCCTAATCATGCTGCCTAACTCCTGTACCAATTATGTGTTTTAAATTCATCATTAAGGAACCCGTAGATGTGAACGTCTTCATCTTGATCGTACGCCTTTCTCATTGTACCCTCTTTTACAAAACCTATCTGTTCAGCAAACCTTTGTGAGAGAATATTTGTATCGGCTATTAGCCCTGTAGTCCTTGCTGCACCTAACTCTTCAAAAATCATCTTAAACGCTCCGTTAAAGAGTTGCACGGAAATTTTAGGTGTAAATATGCAGTCTGCTGCGATATTTATATCAATATTTCTTTCAGTAAAATTTGTAAGCAAAATAACACATGCAAAAGTGCCGTCATCATGAACGGTTGATAAAGCTCTAAAAAGACTAGGAGCACCTTTTGCTCCAAGATGTTGTCTTGCCCATTTTTCCGCAGCTTCTTCTTGTGTATATCCGATATACTTCATAGCGTTGTCTGAACAAACCGTTCAGCCCATTGCCGCCATTCGGTAACATCATATGTGTAAGGGTCTGGAAAATCTTCTACCAATCTACTAGCCCTATTATATTGATTGGCCCACTCTTGCCACTTATCAGGGTCATCCAAAGGTGAATAAGCCCCAAATGCAGAAAAATCAGTTATTAAACAATCAGCCCAATCTTGAAGCTCTATTCCAACGGGTAATGTTACGCTTAGGCTCATCCTAAATCCGTTCCATCGCCGCTGTCAAAGTGTGCAATAATTTGTCCCATCTGATAATCTCCATAAAGAGAATTTGATTCAAATTTAACTCGTAACTCTCTGCGCTGTTCTTTGAGCATTACAATTTGTTCATAAGGCTCTGTTGCAGATTCTGGAAAAGTAAACGTTGTGCTGGTTACTTCTGGTGCTCTAGCATTAGCTCGACCATTAACATTAACAGTCATTGGTCCAGTTTGTACAAAGTCAGGTTCGATTGTTGTGCAACGTAAATATCTGTTATTGCCACTAACAAGTGTAGAAAGGTCCGATGTTTCAAAGAAAGACTTAATAGGTCGTACAGTTGGACCATCGTACTCATCAACTTTAAATTCATGCCTCCAAACTTTATAACCAAGGCCATCGTTTTTAACACCTGTTAAAATAGGCGCTGCAAAAGAGTTATTAAAGTGACCAGCAGAACGACCATTATTAGGAAGCTCAGTGTCATACCAAGTCTGTTCTTTCACGTTGTAAACAACAGCATGTGTGCATTCAGTTGCATCGCCTTTAGGGTAACACCACCAGACTTCATTGTATTTTGGTACTTGGAAACAAAACGTTTTGTTTTTAGCAGCTTGATTTATACCGTCAAAGAAATAATTCAAGTTCATGCTGTTGGGAACTTCTCTCACAACACCATTAAACATGTAGAAACGGTCTACACCAGCCCAGTAAAATATGCCATCGTAATCAACAACGCAAAATTGAGAAAGAATTGAAGTGCCAGTAGCAATAATATCAAATTGAAAAACTGTTGCTCCGCCAGTAAAAGTAGCACGAATAACAGCGTCAAATGCCCAAAAAAGCCCTGCTGGAGCTGTTCCAGAACCAGCTCTCATTGGTAAACCTTTGATTATTTTTTGACCCCAAACTCTTGCTAAACCAGACCCAGCGCCAGTTAAATTTGTAGGTTCACCTGCAACCGACCAACCAATAACGCCATCCGTTCCGTAATAAAAAAGGTAAGGGTGAAGACTAACCATGCCGCCTGTTGCATTTGCGTTAGGTGGTAATGGTATACTTCTAAGACGAGCTGTTCCCAATACTTCTCCAAAGAATATTTGACCGTCTTGGTCATTACAGACACAAGAGCCGTTTGGAGAAACAGAAGCCAAAAGGTAATTTTGATTGGTTGAAGAGTCGTATTGAACATCGAACATCCAAAAGTTATTAACACTATCTATTAAAGCGTCTGAGCCATAATTAAGATTGACAATAGTAGATGTCAAAGTAGTTAGTGTATTTGTGATAACAAAGCCGTTAGTTTGATCACCTGTTGTAGCAGAAGTAATCGTAATTACAGCACCTGCCGCAGTAGCAGTGTAATTAGGTGTTGAGGTAAAGGCTGTTATATTTGAAGCAACGTCTGTGGCTGTTTGATTTATGTCAGTATTGAATGCAACCGAAGATGACATAATGTCAACGCCATTAACAGCAATCATAGCAACTGAGCCAGAAGCACCTGCCAAAGTGACAGTACCATAACCACCAATTGCAGTAGGTGTTCTATCTTCTATAATAGAACTATTTCCTGAACCATCGAGAGTATACCTCTCTAAAGTAGTAGCACCGCCAGAGTGACAATAAACAAAAGTCATCTGAGTAAATGTAGAAAAGCCGCGACTGACTTCTTGCAAGAACTTCTGAGTTGTTTTGTACCCGCCCATTTTGCGTGGCAATGCCCGCTGCCAACGAACCCATTGTCCATCGGTATAGCTCTCACCTTCAAACTTAGTTCCGTCCCGCTTAATTCCGGGACTGGATTTTAATACCGCTGTTTGAATTGGCATTTAATAAGTGCCTCCATCTGCCGCTCCAATCGCAGTCCATGCGGCCCGTTGATTTGCAGCCTCAAACAATGCGATACCCGTTGAGGTTCCGCCTAAATTTATTAAGGCTTGTCCTGCTGATGATGCCCCAGTACCGCCATTAGATATGGCTATGGGAACACCAATACTTGCCGTATCAGCATCTAATAATTCACTACCATCACAGTAGAAAATACCTCTTTCATTTGTAGCTATGATAACGCCAGTGGTACCCGATACTTTTACAGTTAGAGTATAACTGCCTGTAGTCCGATTGTCGATCCAGTATTGTTGGACAGTTGCGGGAATAATTATAGTCCTCGCACCAGTCAATGCACCTGTAAATCTGTAAGCAACCCTATTTAATTGAGCGCCTGATAAAGTATAGTCACCAGAACCGGGAATATCAATAACAGTATAGTCAAAAGCAAAAGTAGAAGATTGGCCAAAACCAATTGTAAAAAAGTTAGCCCCATCAGACGCTATAATAGATGATTCACCCGGCTGAAAAGCTAAAGGATTGACCCCATCAATTGTCGTAGACCCCGGCGTTGTAACTGCAATTTGACCAGAACCAGAATTGCGAAGGTACATGAACCAGTTTCCGCCAACAACGGTTGGGTCAGGTAAAGTTATGGTACCACCTGCACCTGTCCAATTGAACATCTTAGCCCTATCAACATTGCCAGCCGTGTAATTAGAGTTAAATGCTGTAATAGGTACAGATTGAGAAAGTAGCGTTCCAACAGCGACTATTCCTGTTCCAGCTAAAGCTGAAGCATTCGCGCTTGATGTAGTAGCCCCATATTGTAAAAGCTGCCAAACACCATTTGTAGTGGTATTATCAGTTAAATAAACTTGCCATAGTTGACCAGCGGCTATCGTACCAACTTGTACTCCACCGGCATTTAAAACAGTAAAAGTATAACTTCCTTTATTATTAAAAAGGATTGTATTACCTGTTCCACTTTTATTAGCATCTGGAAGTGTAATGTTAAAATTAGCAGCGCTAGGAGTTACATCCATTATGCGAGTAGCTAAATTTACGCTTGTTGATGTTTCTTCGGGCCAGCTTAAAGTTATATTTGCGCTCAAACTAACTGCGCTATAGCTTATCTCACTTGGATAAATATTTGCTCCGCCAAATACATCTGTGTAACTAGGCATTATGCTTCACTCCTCTGTGCAGCTCGATCCATTATTTTAGATAAATCTTCACCACTCAATGCTTGAGCTGCTCGATCATACATTTCTCGCCACATCGGAACTCTTTCATCATTCTTTAAGAAAGGAGTGGCTTCTAAAAGAGCTGCATATAACAATACGTCAGGTGCATATTCTGTTAGCCAATTAACTTGAAAATCTTCACCTAAAAGTACAGGTTGTTCATAATATAAAATTTCTAAATTGCTTACAGCAACTGGTGTAGGGGCTATTAACCAATGTTGATAATCATAATCCGCATAAAACTCAGGCGCAGCCGTTTCAGACTCATCTGGCCAATAATTTCTACAATACTCATAAGACCTTGCAAATATTGAATTTCCAGCCACATTCATTGATACGGTATCTCTCCATCGGTCAGGTTTTAAATACGTTGAAACACCGATTGAAAGAGGCAAATTAACAGCTCTAATAAAACCTTCAACTTTAAGCTCACGAGCAATCCTACGCTCTCCCAACGTTATTAAACGTGGAAGTTGGTCAAATACAATCTGATCGCTTGCCTCAGTAAATCCACGCTCTAAATACCTGCGAAGGTCCACCAATAAGCTGTCATAGGTCATCGTATAACTCATAAAGGCTTCCTATATTTAATTTGCATCATTAATCCTTATCCCAGAAAGCCGTGCCGCCGAAATATTTAACGGCATAATAGTACTTCAAAGCTCGTCTTTTACGCAGCCAAATTAACCACTTACTACCCTGCTCTATCTGACGTTGCATGTTATATAAAAAGCTCCTATCAGCAGATGCTTTATGGGAGGCATTTGTCCCCAAAAAATACTGATAGTCGTGAATTAGGCACGACTCATGTATAGATAGACCATATAACGTAGATGGCGTAAAAAGACCACTAATAGAGCCTTTTGCCCCACATCCGTTACATATACGACTCTTATCTTTATCGCTTAGAGTCTTATACGAGGCTGGTGAAAATAACTCGGTAGTCATTACGCAGGTTTATCAGGCCATGTAATTTCATTAGGAAAGCCATCTTGTTCTGGTATATCCCTTAGAGATTGACGGTAGATTGTCATTGCAGCAGACATAGATATATCTGAGTTTGCAGCCCAATCGGTATGAGATAAAAGCATACTTCTCTTTTCACGAGCAAGCGCTGCTAATCGAGTATCTGTCCCCGCTAAATACGCCACTTCTTCTAAGTCACGAGCCGCCTCTTCTTCTGCTGTAAAGGCTATGTTTCCGTTTGATGTTGCATGATATCTGGTCATTATATTTTCACCCCATAAACTTTAAATACGCCGCTAACGTTTCCTGACGCGGCCTTAAACCTGAACCCTGTTAGTGCTGCTGGACCAAAATCCATTAGGAACTGATTTATTATTGCTGGTTGAGCATTAGCAAAACCTGAATAACAACTACCAAACATAGTACCGTTGTTAACTGTGCTTGCATTTGCTGGGTCATAAACCGTCATAGTAAATGCCGCTCCTCGTTGAGATGGAGCGCTATTTAGTGGCTCGGTCATGTTTGGAGTTTGATTTGACCAAGTACCGTTATTCAGCTCTCTTTGTATATAACTATAATTTCCGTATGCGCCATTTTT
>Ga0115007_10001384_pt1 | contig 15664 bp, 14 predicted proteins | sample ArcOceMetagenome_2_FD_87166 | JGI IMG/M metagenome (GOLD analysis project Ga0115007, IMG submission 87166) | Marine eukaryotic phytoplankton communities from Arctic Ocean - Arctic Ocean ARC135M Metagenome | ecosystem: Environmental > Aquatic > Marine > Oceanic | place: Arctic Ocean | collected... | reverse complement strand
TCAGAGTAAATAATGCTGAGTATTTGAATTTGAAAGGAAAAGTGAAGCTGGACATCCTTTGTTTTAAAAAATGGGTAAGAACCAATAATTACAGCTTGTAATAAATTTTCAGTGTTTGCTTTTTTTGGGCAAGGTCGTTAAGTGAGCTGCCCTGAAAAAGTTACTGACTCATCACTAGGTCAGGCAACCAAGTGACGATGATAGGGAAAATACTGATAAGTACCGCGGAGAAGCACATCAATAAGAAGAATGGCATCGCAGCCAGAGCCACTCGCCCCATGCTTTCTCCTGTAAGCCCTTGCAATACAAAGAGGTTAAACCCAACAGGCGGCGTTATTTGTCCTAACTCGACCATGATAACCAAAAAAATACCGAACCAGAGCGGATCAAACCCCGCTTGCACCACTAATGGCAGCATGATGGGTAAGGACATAACGGTGATAGAGATGCCGTCTAAGAATAACCCGAGCACGATATAAAAAATCGCTAAGATCAAGATAAGTAAGGCGGGTGATAGGTGCATAGTGGCAATAGTTGAGGCAAGCTCTTGCGGAATATGCAAATAACCGACCGCCGTCGCTAGCAGTGCTGCGCAGACCAGAATACTACAGACCATGACACTGCTGAGTACGCTGGCCTGAAGCGCATCGCGAAACAGGTCCCATGTCAGTTGGCGTTCTACTGTCAGCAAAATAAGCGCAGCAGCTACACCGACGGCTGCCGCCTCAGAAGGGGTGGCTATTCCGCTGTAAATAGAGCCGATCACAATAAAAATGAGCAGTAAAATAGGGGAGAGCAGTTTACAGCTTTGCCATGCTGAGATGGGATCGCTGCGGTGATCGCTTGGCGCTTTTGTCGGGTCTAGGAGCGATACACAGACGATGTAGCTGATATAGAGAGCCGCTATCAATAATCCCGGTAAAATCCCTGCCATAAAGAGTTTACTAATCGAGACCTCGGCCTGCACACCGTAGACAATCATGACGATTGATGGCGGTATTAATAATCCTAAACTACCGGCTCCCGCTAATGAACCAATCGATAGTTGCCGATCGTAACCGCGTGCTTTTAGTTCATTGGTTGTGATTTTTCCTATCGTTGCTGTCGTCGCTGCACTTGAGCCGCTCACCGCAGCAAATAAGGTACAGCCCAGCACATTGGTATGCAAAATGCCGCCCGGGATTTTAGCAGCCCACGGTTCTAGGCCCTTAAACAGGCGCTCTGAAATATCAGATCGGAATATTAACTCACCCATGAAGATAAACAGGGGGATGGCTGATAGCTCCCACGAGTTACCCGCTCGGAAAAGAATACGGCTGAGTGTTACACCCACTCGCTGGAAGTTGAAATCCCCCATCAATACTAACGACCCAATAGCAACTAACACTAAGCCAGCAAAGATCCATGTCCCTACGCCCAGTAAACTAAAGATGAGAATAACCACACCTAAGGTGACTAATAGGCTATCCATTGAAAGCCCCCTTTGATTCGGTAGCTGTAAGTGTTTCAGAGAATAACTCTGACGGGCCTATAACCTCAGGGTCTTGGTGAGTGAGTAGTCTAAGCGTTCTTGCTAATAAGGTTAAACAGACGATAACCATTCCAACCAGCACCATGCCTTCAGGTATCCATAAAGGTGTTTCTGCCATGGTCTGGCTCACCGTGTGGCGTTGGAAACTCCGTATAACATTAAGTCCCCAATACCAGGCTAAAAAGCTAAAGGCGGCAAGCGATAAAAGGCTAGTGGCTAGATCAAATCGTGATGCCCACGCCGCAGGAAGTCGGTCAATCAACAATTTAACGCGTATTAATGAACCACGCTCCATCGCGTAGCCAAGGCCTAAAAATGTCATGGTCGAAACGGCATAGCCGATAAACTCATCCAGTACATACGTGGAGTGGCTAAAAAAGCGCATCACTATTTCAACCAGTATATGCGCCGTCATGTAGACGATGAGTAAACCCGCCAGAGCGCCCGCACATTGATTTAAGCGGCGCACGGCGTTATCGAAGAAGTGATGCAGCATTACTGAGAGACTTCGTTGAACTGCTTCATAATCTCTTTACCGGCATCACCGGTATTCGCTAACCAGTCATCAAAGGCAGGTGTCGCTGATTTCTTAAGTAGGGCCGACAGTTCTGGCGACATTTGTGTATGCGTTTTAATTCCATGTTCGGCTAAGGCTATGTAGTTCTTCTTAACACGCGTGCGCACTTCTTCCCAGTTATGAGCATCAGTTAGCTTAGCGGCTTCGAGTATCTTCGCCTGCATTGATTCGTCAAGATTGTTGAATACCTCTTTATTCATATGCACCATGTTGAGTGGGATCGCATACTGAATAGCGCTGAAGTGACCAAGATGCTCCCAAAAGCTGCCATTAACACCCGACTCCGCAGACGTGAGTACACCATCGATGGCGCCTGTGGATAACTGAGGAACAACATCGGCCCACGATAAGTTGACCGGAGCGGCACCGGCCGCTTTAAAGGTAATGGTGCCGTTTTTATCATAGGTGCGCATTTTTAAGTCGCTAAGTGCATCGACAGTCGTTACTTCGTCTTTTGACCAGATACCGCTGGCAGGCCAAGGTGAGGCATATAAAAGGATCTGATTATTGTCTTCGAATACTTCTTCATAATACGGGCGAGCTATTGTATAGAGTGCCTCTGCTTGGTCGACGTTATCGGCTACAAAAGGCAGTGAAGACAATAGAAAGATCGAGTTAACACCGCCTAAGGTGCCCGCTAGTGTATCCGCAATTTGCACGGCGTTATCAGCGACCGCATAAAAGTGATCGGCCGATTTGAAACCTAGTCCGCCACTGGTATGTAACGTGATATCGACTTCACCGTCGGTCAGTGAATTCACTTGATTGATAAAGAATGAATCACCTTCCGCATGGATGGAACTCGGTGGATATTCATTCGAAAAGTCCATGCGGGTCTCCGCGTGTGCAAACGAGATAGTAAGTGCCGTAGCAGTTACAACAGCCGTAGCCAATTTGATCATGAAGTCTCTCCAAGTCGAGCAATAGGTGATCCTATAGCTGACCTGAATTATCAATGCAGCGGTGTTCTAAAAACGTAATGATATGTGTTTCTTGCGACTCAAAATTTTTTGTTAAGTTGGATTCATTATTCTGAAAACAACTCAAAAAACACATTACGAAACCAAATATTGCCAGTTTCTTGGTGATAGCGGCGATGCCAAAACATATTGATTTGCGCAGGCGGTATATCAATGGGATGAGGTTTGACGATCAGACCAAGATTTTCGGCAGTTTGCAATGCAAGTTTCTCTGTCACGGTGGCAATCAGATCGGTTTTAGCCACAATATAGGGGGCGGAAATGAAGTGCGGTAGCTTCAATTTACTCACTCGAGTCATCCCACTTTTTGTCAGCAATAGCTCTACTTTTCCATGTCCTGTCCCTTGTGCTTCGATGATTATGTGTTCCGACTGAGAAAAGTCTTCCTGAGTTAATGTCTTATCCGCTAATGGATGTCCTTCACGCATTAAACATACATAGTCCTGATCGAATAATCGGCGCTGATAGAAACCCGCTTCTAACTGAGGCAATAACCCAATAGCAAGGTCTACACTGCCTGTTTCTAGGTCTTCTTTTAGAGAGTGACCATGATCTCGAACCGTACTAACCGAAATGTTAGGTGCGTGTTCCGCCAAATAAGCCATTAAACGTGGCAACATGTAAATTTCCCCTAAATCCGTCATGCTGACACAAAATGATCGATCGCTAGAAAGTGGTTCAAAGCGATCTTGATAATTCAAACCATCTTGCAAGGTGCTGAGAGCGTATCCAACAGACTCAGCAATATTATCTGCAAAGGGCGTAGGCCTCATGCCTCTAGCAGTCCTTTCAAACAACTCATCACTCAATGCCAGCCTCAATCTAGCCAAGGCATTACTGACGGCTGGTTGAGACAAGCCAAGCTGCTCCGCCACTAATCCTGTCTTCCTTTCTCTGTACATCAACTGGAAAACAATCAACAAATTCAAATCAATATCTTGTAAGCGAATCATAAGAGATATAACCAATGTGAATAATGAGTATAAGAGATATTTTATATCTGAATATCTGATCACATTCTATAGTCACTGTACAGAGAGAACATCGAACAATAATCGAACACTAATAAGTATGAGTCGCGATGGAAATTCTAATAAAACCAACTAACAAAACAATTACAGTATCTTCCAATATCACCTTGTTAGAGGCTTTTTTGGAAAACGGTATTGCTATTTCATATAGCTGTTTATCTGGTCGTTGTGGCACGTGTCGCTGCAAAGTTATTGGGGGATCAGTGACTGGCCCGGCGGCGGCTGAAGGTCGGTTAGCACACCATGGTCAATACGTTTTAGCCTGCCAAAGTCGTGTGGAAGCAGACTCGATAATTGAAATTCCAGAGCCTGACGAAATTATTATCCACTCAACTAAGACTCTAAAAGCAAAAATTACTGCCTATGACGAATTATCAAAAGATGTGCGTCGTCTCAGAATGAAAACTACTAAAGTATTTGATTACTCGCCAGGCCAATTCGCGAACCTAACTTTTTGGAAGGAAGATGGTACACGCTCTTACTCTATGGCGGGCGTCATGAAAGATGATGAGCTTGAATTTCATATTCGTTTGTTACCCAACGGGCGTGTTACCTCCAAGTTGGACAAGAGCATAAAAATTGGTGATTCGATAAAGATAAATGGCCCTCTTGGCGCTTCCTACTTACGTCGTAAAAACGTTGATCCCATCTTATGTGTTGCAACAGGTACTGGATTAGCGCCCATTATTTCTATTGTTCGTGGTGCGTTAGAGTCTGGCATGCAAAACGACATAAATCTGATATTTGGTGCCCGTACCGAAGAAGATTTATACGGTTTGGAGTATTTGAATCGTCTGGTCTCTGAATACCAGAATTTCCAATATCTAATTGCTTTAGACCATGCCAAACCTAATAGCTCCCATTTTCGTGGTCTAGTTACTGACGCCATTACGGAGCATTTTCCAGAACTTAAAAGGTGGAGAATCTATTTGGCGGGCGCCCCAGCTATGGTGGAAGCCGCATCCTTAGCTTGCACGAAGCGAGGAGCTGATCTCGAACGAATTTACGCTGATGCGTTTTACCCGAGCGGGGTGTAACGCACGCTATCACAAAGCCTTTATGCCTTTACTGGAAAAAGTCACTCCTTTAAGGGCCAACATTAAACCCACTAGAAAGATAAAAAAGGGTGAACAACATGAGCCAGGAAAATCGTATTCCTGTGGCGCCTATTTGGGGCTATGAAGACACCAGTAGAATTCCATTTTGGGCTTACACAAGCGAAGATATACATAAGCAAGAACTTGAAAAATTCTTCTATAAAGACCATTGGTGTTATGTGGGGTTAGAGGCAGAAATCCCGCAGCCGGGTGATTTTAAACGTACAGTCATTGGCGAACGCTCAGTGATTATGGTGCGCCATGAAGACAACAGTATTTACGTGGTCGAAAATGTTTGTGCTCATCGGGGCATGCGCTTTTGCCGTGAAAAAAATGGCAATGCTAAAAGTTTCACCTGCCCTTATCACCAGTGGAATTATGACCTAGAAGGCAACCTTCAAGGCGTGCCTTTTCGTCGTGGTGTCAAACAAGACGGCAAAGTAAAAGGAGGCATGTCTAAAGACTTTAAAACATCAGATCATGGCTTAACGAAATTGTTAGTCGCTGAGCGTGGTGGCGTAGTGTTTGCAAGTTTCGATCATAGCGTAGAGTCTTTTGAAAACTTCCTTGGCCCTACCATGCTGTTTTATTACGACCGTATGTTTAATGGCCGTAAGCTCACTCTATTGGGGTATAACAAACAACGTATTCCGGGCAACTGGAAGCTGATGCAGGAAAATATCAAAGACCCCTATCATCCGGGGTTATTACACACCTGGTTTGTCACTTTTGGATTATGGCGCGCTGATAATCGTTCCGAACTCAAGATGGATGAACACTTTCGTCATGCGGCAATGATCTCAACCCGCGGCTCAGGCGGCAAAGACACACAAACCACCAATGTCTCAAGCTTTAAAGAATCAATGCAACTGAATGATCCGAGCTTTTTAGATGTAGATGTCGAGCCATGGTGGGATGGCCCGACCGCGGTAATGATGACCCTCTTTCCAAGCGTCATTCTCCAACAACAAGTAAACAGTGTGAGCACACGTCACATTCAACCAAACGGTCACGGCTCATTTGATTTTGTCTGGACGCATTTTGGCTACGAAGACGATACACCCGAAATGACTGAGCGTCGTTTACGTCAAGCTAATTTATTCGGTCCAGCGGGTTTTGTATCGGCGGATGATGGTGAAGTCATTGAGTTTTCACAACAAGGCTTTGAGCAAAAACCTTTCCATCGATCGCTAGCAGAACTGGGCGGTAAAGGTATCGAAGAAACCGATCATATGGTCTCTGAAACATTAATCCGAGGCATGTATGCCTACTGGCGAAAAGTGATGGGAGTGTGATCATGAATACCGAAAGCTATTTGAAATTGATTCAGTTCTACCAAAATTACGCGGCTATGGTTGATCAAGAACATTGGAATGCATGGCTCGATATGTTCGCCGAAGACTGTATTTATAAGGTGCAGGCTCGCGAAAATCACGATCGAAAGTTGCCAATGGCCGCGTTATCACTTACCAGCAAAGGTATGTTGAAAGATCGGATTTATGGCATCACTGAAACCATTTTTCACGACCCTTATAAGCAACTACATATGGTGTCGTCACCCTTAATTATGAGCGAATCGAACAACATCATTGAATCACAAGCACATTACACAGTGTTTCGTACAAAGAATGATGGCATGGCTGAAGTATACAACATAGGTCGCTATATCGACCGTCTTCGAGTAACGGATGATGGTATTCAAATTGAATCTCGGCTCTGCATTTTTGACAATGAGATGATCCTAAACTCGATGATTTATCCCATTTAATCTGTTCAGGAATACGAAATAGAGAGGTTACCTATGAGCGGCAACTGGATAAACATCATCAATATTGAAGACATCCCCGAGGACGATGTGATTGGCGTCAATATAGACGGCCATCACATCGCTCTCTACAGAGCAGAGAATGAGGTTTTCGCCACAGACAATGTCTGCACTCATGGGCATGCTTTGTTAAGTGATGGCTTTCTAGAAGATGGAGAGATCGAGTGTCCACTTCATCAAGGACGGTTCTGTATAAAAAGTGGCAAGGCTATGAGTGAGCCACTCACCGAAGACATAAAAACCTATCCGACTCGGATGGAAGGTGAGCAGGTTTTTCTGAAGCTTAGTTAAAAAGTCTGTTTAAGGTTCGCTGATTAGTGCTTGAAACCTCTACAGCGAACAAATTAGCCAGTAAACAATAAATATAAATAATCTGGAAATAAACAATGAAAAAATCATTATTACCATTTCTAACCGCTTGTTCTATCGCATTGGTATCGGTTAATGCTTCGGCGCAAGTATTGTCTATTGCTTCGCCGCCACAAGGTTCTGTTTGGAATACGATGAGTAACGGTATTGCTAACGTGGGGCGTTCTAAAGAAGGCATTAACTTAGTGGTTCAACCTTATAGTGGCAATCGAGCCATGATGGATGCGGTTAATCAAGGCTTAGCAGAATTTGCCATTAATGATGTCAATGACGCGATTGTCGCGTTTCAAGGTGAAGCAGATTATGAGGGTAAAAAGCGTAGCCACTTAAGAATTGCTCTACGCATTAGCCCTCAACCGATTGGTATTTTTGTCCGTAAAAATGGGGGCATAAATAGCATTTCAGATTTAAAAAATAAGCGTGTTGCTTCAGGTTGGAATGCCTTTCCAATAGGTCGTCCACATATGGAAGCCATGTTGGCTACGGGTGGTTTAACTTGGAATGATGTTCAGCAAGTTCCTGTTCCCGATTTAATTCGTGCCGCTGATACCCTCTCATCAGGTCGTCTTGATGCGACTTACTTTGCGGTCGGCGGGCCAAAAGTCGCGGAAATCGATGCTTCAGTAGGAGGGGTTAGGTTCTTAACCGTGAATGCCGATCAAACGGCACTTAATGCCGTACTTAAAGTGCGTCCTGCGTTTTATTTTTCCGAAGTCAAACCTGCTCCACACTTAGTCGGTATAGAGAAGCCGATACGCATGCTGACATGGGATAACGTCCTCGTTGTTAATGACAAGGTGTCGGATGAGAAAGTCTACCAAATGGTGAAAGCTATTTTGGAAAATAAAGATGCCTTAGTACAGCTTTACCCAGGCTTTAAAGCGTTGGCCGTCAACACACCCAATAAGAATTACCCGGGTATTCAATATCATCCAGGTTCGGTTCGTTACTTTAAAGAAAAAGGCCTTTGGCACGAATAAGCCCACCACTTTTTAGAATCATTTTTGTTCTTACTTTAGCTAAAGGTGCTTTACATGAACGCGGAATCTTCAACTCTAGAAGTTGTTATTCACGAGCCTGCCATGATGTCGGTGTTAAGAAATGGATTAGGGGTGTTAATTACGCTCGCTGCTATAGCTTTCGCTGCCGACCTATTCAGTCGCTTAGGTATAGCAATTTATACGGAGCAATATCTGGCGGTGATATTAGGTGTTAGTTTGGCGCTAATTTTTATTAAACCACAGAGTAGCCAGATCAAGCGTAATATGAACGGGTTATTCGCTTTTATTGGCTTAGTCACTAGCCTTTATTTGGCGGTGAAATATCCTGATCTTGTCGAGCGACAACTTGATCTACCAGTAGATGCTTTAGTGGTATCCGCTATCTTATTTGTTTTTATATTAGAAGGGTTAAGGCGGGTGGTGGGTATCACCTTGGTGGTTGTCGTTTTACTTTTCATGGTGTTCGCTCTCATCGGTAATCATGTTTCTGGGCCTTTGCAAACCCGTGAAATCAGCTTGGATAGACTCTTCGTTTATTTAGGCGTAGATACTAACGGTATGCTGGGGTTAACCCTAAATGTTGCTGCCACTATCGTCATTGGTTTCATTCTATTTGGTCAGCTATTACTTCGCTCTGGCGGTGCAGATTTTTTTAACGATATAGCTCTAGCGCTGATGGGTCGCAGTAAAGGCGGTTCAGGGAAGATAGCAACCATAGCCTCGGCTTTATTTGGCTCCATTTCAGGCGTCGTCGTGTCGAATATTGTCGCAACCGGTGTGGTCACCATTCGTATGATGAAAAAAGGCGGATTCAAACCACACACGGCAGCTGCAATTGAAACTGTTGCTTCAACAGGTGGGCAAATCATGCCACCCGTTATGGGGGCTGTGGCGTTTCTAATGGCAGAGTTTTTACAAATTGGATACAGCGAAGTGGTTATAGCCGCTTTGGTTCCCGCTATTCTTTATTATGCTGCTTTATATATTCAGGTCGACCTGGAAGCAGCAAAAGAACAAATCAAACCGATCGATCCAGAGTTGATTCCATCCAAATGGGAAGTGTTTAAGAGCGGTTGGGTCTTTGTGATTCCTTTCGCCGCCGTTATTTTGGCTTTGTTTACCTTTAATCAGCGACCAGAAACCGCTGCTTTATGGGGGGCGCTTGGAGCTCTTCTCGTTGGTGTCTCAAAGGGCTACAAAGGCAAGCGAATGGGCCGCAAAGATATTTTAGGTAGCCTAGAAGAAACGGGACATTCTATCGTCGATATTATTATGATTGGCGCTGCCGCTGGCTTCATTATTGGTATTTTGAATATCACGGGTTTGGGCTTCGGGTTGACCTATTTCTTAGTGGAATTAGGCCAAGGTAATCTTTTTCTCTTGCTGATTATTTCGGCTGTGGTTTGTATCGTACTCGGTATGGGTATGCCAACCGTAGGCGTGTATTTATTATTGGCTGTGTTGGTTGCCCCTTCTCTAATTCAAGTGGGTGTCGAGCCCATTGCCGCTCACCTGTTCATTTTCTATCTCGGCATGATGTCTATGGTCACACCACCGATTGCAATCGGTGCGTTTTTCGCGGCCAGTATTGCCAAAGCTAATCCAATGAAAACGGCGCTAACGTCTATGCGATTGGGATGGACTGCGTACATCATTCCTTTTTTGTTTGTCACGACGCCATCGCTTTTATTGATTGGCGAAACATCAGAGATCGTTATCACAGTGGTCAGTGCGTTGATTGGTGTTTGGGCTATATCAGTAGGCTTTGCAGGTTATTGGAAAGGTCGACTTAAACTTATATCCCGGCTTGCCTTCATTATGGCAGGTAGTTTGTTTTTACTGCCCAATTTTCAGGGTGATGTTATGCCTATAGCGCCAAAAGCAGTAGGTATTGCCCTATTAGGGACGCTGTTTTTTATAGCGTTTTTTATAAAAAAGACAGTAACAAAACCATCATCGGAAGCGACTTAACCTTAGGGAGAAATCATGCATTTATATAACTTCTTTAACAGCTCTACTTCCTATCGAGTGCGTATTGCCCTCGCATTAAAGGGGCTGGATTACCAACATCACGGAGTGAATATCCGTGTTGGCGAACAATCCACAGAGAAATACATGTGTTTAAACCCATCAAAAGGTGTGCCTGTGCTGGTTACCGATGATGAACAACATCTCAGCCAGTCCATGGCCATTATAGATTACGTGGATAAAATCTACCCAAGCCCATCACTTATTCCGGCGGATAACTTGGCGCGAAGCCGAGTACTGGAACTCTCGAATATCATTGCTTGTGATATGCACCCAGTTAATAACCTACGCATTTTAGCTTATTTAAAAAAAGAGTTTGGCATTAGCGAAGAGCAAAAAAAAGTTTGGTATCAACACTGGATAAATGAAGGGTTTGTGGCAATCGAAATTTTACTAACTCGTCATGGTCATGGTGACTATTGTTTTGGTGATAAGCCAACGTTGGCAGATTGTTGTTTGGTCCCTCAAGTTGCTAACGCATTACGTTTTGGCTGCGATTTAAGCGCTTTCCCTAAAGTATTAGCTGTGTATGAACATTGCCAACAACAACCAGCTTTCCAAAAAGCAGCACCGAATCAACAACCAGATTTTATGGCTTAAATATCGGCTAACACACACACATCAGAATACGAGGATAGTTACATGCAATCATTAGGGACATTGGAGGATTTACCTCAATCCTACCGCGACAAATTAACCGAGCTAAATTTGGTGCCTTTATGGCCCAATATGCGGGCCGTTTTACCGCATAAAGTTCCAAGTAGAAAGACGCAAAGCCTCAACTGGCGTTTCAGCTCACTTCGCCCGCTTTTATTAGAAGCGGGGGAGTTAACACCCATGGAAAAAGCCGAACGCCGAGTTTTAGTGTTGGCAAATCCGGGCCACGGCCTAACTAATATGCAAGCAACGCCCAGTATCTATATGGGGTTGCAACTCATTCTACCAGGGGAAACTGCCCCGAATCATCGCCATACACCAAATGCTGTGCGTATCATTATTGAGGGCGAAGGGGCTATCACTATTGTTGATGGCGAACCTTGCATAATGGAACGCGGAGACTTAATTCTGACCCCGTCGGGTAAATGGCATGAGCATCAACATGCAGGCAATGGCCCTATCATCTGGTTGGATATTCTTGATCTGCCTTTAATCTATCAATTAGAGAGTTCTTGGGCGATAGAAGGACAAACCCAAACAAATACTCTGGAGCGTGATAAGTCTTTTGCTGAATACAGTGCAGCGGGTGTAGTGCCCGAATTCAATTTTCAAAGAGAAAATACTAACTCTCCATTGTTGCGTTACCCATGGGAAAAGACACGTGCTTGTCTTGTGGAAATGGCGCTACATTATCCAGATAGGCCATTGCGCATCGCTTATGTTAATCCTGAAACAGGCACAAGCTTATTTCCGAGTATTGGTTTTGGCGCCATTATGCTGCGCCCCGGCGAGACATTGTCTTTACCCAAGCGCACTACAGCCTGTGTCTTTCATATAGTGGAAGGTGAAGGCTCGCTCAATGTTGATACTAATGACGCCATTCAGTGGACAGAAAAAGACACACTCAGCGCCCCAGGTTACACAGACATAATTTTCTGCAACGTTTCAATCACTGAACCTGCTTTTATCATCACCGCCGACGAAGCGCCATTACATCGTTACCTCGGAATTTTTTAAATTTTTATGACTTACGTTAAATAGAAAGGAAAAATCATGAATCATAATCTCGCATTCCCAGCTAGAGAGCCAATTTTGGCTGAAATAGCCGACTCTGACGCTCTATTTCCTGTTCACCGTATTTTTTGCGTGGGCCGAAACTACCATGCCCACGCCGCTGAAATGGGGGTTGCTGTCGATAAAAGTACACAAGAGCCATTTTACTTTATGAAAGATGCCAGTAGTTATGTGGCGAGTGGTTCTAGTATTGACTATCCACCTCAAACTGCCAATTATCATTATGAAATGGAATTCGTTGTTGCTATTGGTAAAGAAGGTTTTAACGTCAGTGAAGCCGAAGCCGAAGAAATTATTTTTGGCTACGCGTGTGGCCTAGATATGACGCGCCGTGATCTCCAATTAAAAGCGCGTGAAACGGGTCGCCCATGGGATTTAGGAAAAGACTTCGAAGAGTCCGCCATACTGGCACCTATTGTTCAGATTAGTAAAACCGGTGCTATCCACGAAGGTAAAATAGAGTTAGCCGTCAATGGAAAGACCAAGCAGTCCTCAGACCTTAATTTATTGATCTGGAACGTTCGCGAAATTATTGCTCATTTGTCCAAGTTCTATCATTTGCAGCCCGGAGATTTGATTTATACAGGAACTCCAGATGGTGTAGGCCCTGTAATACAAGGGGATAAAATAACTGGGTCTATAACTAATGTTGGCAATATCGAATTAACAGTATTGTCTTAAGAGAATGTATACCCCTATTTATAATATTAATTTTTTTATTATTTAAATAAGGACTTAAATATATAAATTTAATTTAGCTGTTTTTAAAATAATATTTTTATGTCTTGTTTTAATATATAGAAAAAGAAGGAGAGCTAACATGAAAAATAAAAATATAAAAAGTGGCTTAATGTTAGAAAAATTAGAAACTTGTTTGCTAAAGGGGCAAATTAGCCGTCGCAGGTTTATTCAGTTTGCCTCTGCGGCAGGCTTACTATCCTTGACCGCAGCAAGTGTCTGGGCTGAAGAGCTTGATGCGATTCGAGCAAATCAGTATGAAAGGGGAGTAACGCTCAAACATAAATATGACTACATTATTGTCGGGGCAGGAAGCGCTGGGTGCGCCTTGGTTGGCCGTTTAGCCGAAGATAAATCAAAAAATATACTCCTAATTGAAGCGGGCGATTGGGACGTGGCTCCATCCATCTTAGACCCAAGGCTTTGGTTTACCAATCTAGGCACTGAGCGTGAGTGGGGAGATGTTGCGCTCCCTTCTCGTGGCGTTAATGGGCGTGCGATTGCAGAGCATACCGGACGGGTTCTTGGAGGAGGCAGTAGTATTAATGCATGCAATTGGGTACGGCCGTTTAAAGCGGACTTGGACTACTGGGCTAAGCTAACAGGGGATCCGCGTTGGAACTATAACTCTTCACTCGAAATTTTTAGGCGGATTGAAAATTGGCAGGGAAAAGAGAACAGCCAATACCGTGGTAAAAATGGTCCTGTATGGTGTCAGCCAGCGCATAACCCATTACCTGTTGCTAATGCGATGCTCGACGCATGCCAAGGACTTGGTCTGCCAGTTAAAGATGATTTGAATGGCGAACGCGAGGTCACAGGAGAAGGCTTCGCGTTGATGAATCATATTATTAAGGAAGGCCAGCGTCAGAATATGGCGAAGTCATATTTATATCCGGTCATGGCGCAGGCAAATGTAACAGTATTAGTTAATACGAATGTCAATAAATTAGTGCTTGATGGTTCGACAGTGAAGGGCGTTGAACTTGAAGGCGAAGGCCGCAAGCGAGTAATTGAAGCTGATGTAGAGACGATACTGTCAGGCGGTGGATTTAACACACCAAAACTACTTATGCTTAGCGGTATTGGAGATGAAGTGGAGCTTAAAAAGCATAATATTGAAACGGTCTTCCACTCGCCAGAAGTCGGGAAAAATATGCAGGACCACATTCTTCACGGTGGCGTGCTGTTTGATTCTCCTACCCAAATGAGCCACCGGAACTCGGCTGCTGAAGTGTCAGGGTATTTAAAAAGTGATAGTTCGCTCGACCTTCCCGATATCAGTATTGTTCAAATAGAACTCCCTTATGTCAGTGATGTCATTGGTAAAGAATACAACCCTCCTACAACGAGTTGGGCTATGTGTGGTGGGTTGGTGACGCCGAAAAGTCGAGGCCGAGTAACACTAAAATCCGCGATACCTTCTGATCGTCCAGTTGTTGATGCTAACTTTTTAGATCATCCCGATGATGTTGCCTCCTTAGTAAAGAGCATCGAGTTATGCCAAACCATAGGCGCTGCCCCCGAGCTTAAAGAGTATGTTAAGAGCGAGGTTGTTCCGGGTAAAAAATTAACCGGTAATGAGATGGAAAACTTTGTTAGAAATGGGGCTACGACCTATTTTCATGCCAGTGGTACGTGCCGAATGGGAAGTGATGATTTAGCTGTGGTCAATAGCGAGCTACGTGTAAATGGTATTAATAAACTACGAATAGCAGATAGTTCAGTGATGCCTCGGATTGTGTCCGTTCCTACCATGGCTACGTGTGTTCTGATAGGAGAAAGAGCATCCGAATTACTGGCATAACGATTCATTAGATAGTGACTGATCATAAAAATAATTAGGTGAAAAATGAATACACAATTGATTATTGATAATAAAGAAACCCCTTCAGGAACAGGCAAAACCTATCAGCGAAAAGATCCGCTTTCTGGGCAGACGGTATCGACTTGTGCAGCTGCTAGTGTCGATGATGCACGTCTCGCCGCAGAGTCATCACAAACCGCGTTTAAAGCGTGGTCTACCTCTACAACGACTGAAAGACGGGCACTGCTACTGCGAGCGGCTGATATTATAGAAAGCAAGATGGGGGACTTTATTGCAGCGATGAAAGCCGAGGTTGGAGCTAGCGAGCTTTGGGCTGGTTTCAATGTGATGCTGGCTGCGAACCTTTTTAGAGAAGCGGCTTCTCTCGCCACGCAAATTCAGGGTGAGACTATTCCGACAGATAAACCCAACTCATTATCTATGACGATTCGTCAACCTGTTGGGCCTTGTTTGAGTATTGTTCCTTGGAACGGCCCTGTTGTACTTGCCGCTCGTGCTATAGCGTATCCCATTGTCTGCGGTAATTCTGTTGTCTTTCGGGCATCAGAGGTTAGCTCTATGACACATCGACTTATTGCTGATGCTGTCTATGAAGCGGGCGCGCCTGCGGGCCTCCTAAATTTCATTACAACGGCTCCTGAAGATGCGCCAGAAGTTATTGAAACGTTAATAGCGCATCCAGCCATTCGACGAATTAACTTTACGGGATCAACAGCTGTAGGCCGCATAATCGCAGAAAAATCTGCAAGGCAATTAAAGCGTTGCTTGTTAGAACTAGGTGATAAGTCACCATTGCTTGTTCTTGACGATGCCGCGATTGATGATGCGGTCTCTGCGGCAATTTTTGGCTCATTCCTATATCAAGGCCAGATTTGTATGTCGACAGATCGTATTATTGTTGATGAAAAAGTGGCGGATGAGTTTGTCG
>Ga0115007_10001383_pt1 | contig 15666 bp, 19 predicted proteins | sample ArcOceMetagenome_2_FD_87166 | JGI IMG/M metagenome (GOLD analysis project Ga0115007, IMG submission 87166) | Marine eukaryotic phytoplankton communities from Arctic Ocean - Arctic Ocean ARC135M Metagenome | ecosystem: Environmental > Aquatic > Marine > Oceanic | place: Arctic Ocean | collected... | reverse complement strand
TTCGTCGTTAAATTTGTAGTGTAGGAGTAAGTTAAATGAATTGACATTTTATTTTTATTTTTATTTTTATTTTTAATTAAGATTAAGATTAAGATTAATATTCTATTTTTTGATTATAAACACTTTTTGTAATAAAAACGGTCGTTATTTTTTTTTTGATTAGATAATAAATCTAATATGTCTTAAGAGAATGTATTAGATTTATTATGAGAATGTTTTTAAATTAAATTTGGTCTACCGTAATTAATATTAAAATTCTACATAAACCCGAATCATGTCAAGGGAAACCCCCAAAGCGATTCCAATAAAAACGGAAAATATTTTTGAAATGAAAAAATTTGCTCCATCGTGTCTAAATCAGATTAAATCGTTCATCCTAAATAATTTTATTAATTCTAAGTAATTTTATTGCAAACCATACTGACAAATACAAATAAAGTGGACTATTAACATTGTGAATGTTACTATTTATATTAGATAGTTCATTGTTGAAATAATTAAGAATTAGATCAAACACAGATTTTCTCCCATAATTTTTTAAAGTTAATAATGGCAAAATCAAACACTTGAACTTTACTATTAAAAATGAAACATGCCAATAGTAAAGTTCAAGTGTTTGATTTATAATAAGAGTATCGAAAAAATACACCAGAAAAATTTCAGATGATGAAACTAGGTTACCCTTTCCAATATGGAATTGAATTTATTAACTAAAAAAAAAGTTAAAATGATGCAAACATTTACCAATATTCTTGCAACACTTGAAAACAGTAAAAATTTAGAAGTTAAAAATCAAGCTTTTGAAAATGAAATTATTGTGGATCAGGAGCTTTCTATATCAGTTTTATGTAATCTAAAATTTTCGAATTTTAATTTTCTAAACGTTATTTCACTGATTGCAAATTTGAAAATTGTATCTTTGATAAAACGATACTTCGGAAATGTGAATTTACAGACTCTACTTTCAACAACTGTAGTATAATAAACTCTAGTTTTGCTAAAGTAGAATTTGATAATAATATTTTTATAAATTGCCAATTTCATATAGTGAATTCAGGATGGAGTTATTATTTAGATTGTATTTTCAAAAAAACGAAGTTTGATGATGTTAATTTTGAAGGTGCAATCTTCTCTAATTTACAAATCAAAGATATAACTGTTTTAAACTTAAATTTCAATACCACTTTCCCTACAAAATTTTATAAATCGAATTCAAAAGAAGTTATTGAGGTTAAAAGTTAGTCTGATTTTGAGAAAATTTTGAAAGACATGGATGGGATATCTTCTAACAAGGATTAGATAGATATTCCTAAAACATGATTACGTCCTCTTATCAGGCTTTATTTGGCCTTTATAATCAATATTTATTTATTTAGGAGAATCTATGAAAGAAGAAATGAGTAAAGTTATTTTTTCTCTGGACTCGAAAAAGTGAAGAAGGATGATTTCAATAAACTGAAAAAATGAAAAAGAAAATAAATAGCGAAGAATACGTTCTGATCTGGAACTTATCTTAGAGGGCCAAAAAATAAATCAGAAAGATCTTCGGTTAGGGTTTATCGGATTAACGAAACAAAATAGTGAGCTTCTAGATTTCAATAAAGAACTAACCTAGCAATTAGAGAGAGTTGTAAAAGAGGTAGAAATACCATTTACAATTGTTTAAAAGAGGAATTAAATTACATTGCATAAAAATCGATTAGTCAAACAGAAGGAGACAAATGAAGCAAAATAAATTAAGTTTTAAATCCGAAAAATTAGTCATTGATTGGTGTCAATATAATAGCACAAGAAAAAATCCCCAATGACACCTTATCTAGATGATTGAAAACATTTTCTTTTACGACAAATTGGAAGGTCATTTTTCTGACCCGACATAATATTTTAATTAAATTCAATAAACTATCTTTTTATTGAATTTAATTCTCAGACTTTAAAATATACTATGATAACCAACCGTAACTATGTAACCCTTTTCCCAGAAAATTTACCCCTAAATAACAGACCCAAATAACAAAGAATCCTAAACCACCTAAAATAGCTGTTTTTTTACCTGCCCATCCTTTTGTAATACGAGCATGTAAATAAGTTGCGAAAACTAGCCAAGTTATCAATGCCCATGTTTCTTTCGGATCCCAGCTCCAATATGAACCCCATGCTTCATTTGCCCAAACTCCACCAGAAATAATTCCAATCGTTAAAAAAGGGAATCCTAATCCGATAATTCGGTAACTCCAATTATCAAGACTTTGCAATAATTTTAGTTTTCCTAACTCTGAAATTTCATTAGACGGTGCTACTAATTTTGCCTCATAATAGTCTAGCATTATGTTATATAAAGGTAATGAAGAATTATCAATGATTTTTAAATCGATATCTTTATAACGAGAGATAACTAAAAATAAAATACATAGTAATGATCCCATTATTAAAGTCGCATAACTTAATAACATCATACTTACATGCATCATTAGCCAATTAGATTGTAACGCTGGCACTAATGGACTTGATTTTTGCATTTCGGGTGAAAGAGTTAAATTAGCAAAACCACTAATTAATAATGTAACCGGAATTAACATAGCTCCAATTAACTTACTTTTTGTTTTCGTTTCAATATATAAATAAATTGTCAGCAATGTCCATGTTAAAAATAACAAAGATTCATATAAATTACTTAATGGAAAATAGCCTGCTACGATCCAACGAGAACAAAGAATAAAAAATAACAATAAGTTAGCTATTGTTGTACTTAATCGCCCAATTTTAGATAATAAAGGAACTTCACTAAATAAAGATAAATTAATCCAATAGATAATCATTGCAAACAATAAAACTCCAAAAACAATATTTGATGAAAAGTTTTGAATTTCATTCCAATCCATGAAATTTCTCCAATAAAATTTTTCTAAATAAATTATCTTACAATATGGTATTGTACTAAAAAAATACTATATTGTGCTTATTAACTTTTAGTAATTTTTTAAATGTTCTAACGAGATTAAAAGAGACTTCAAAATTGGCTTTTAATAAATATTTCATACTAATAGTATAAATTCGTATGCTGTATAATAATATATAAGCCTTACATACATACTATACCGTAACATTTGTTTTGGTTTTAAATGACTTGGTGTTCAAAGTTGTTTTGTATCAGATTTAAAAATTAATACTTCGCCGGTAATCTCATTATGAACTATTATTGCAGGCTCCCCCTCGATATGATCCATTCAAATTAAGAGTAGATTTGTTTCTTGCAAAAAAAGTTTTTACATGTTGATGATAAACACCAATAAATGCTGAAGATGGAAGTTTACCTTTATGTTCTATATATCCTACTAGGCCGTAATCATTTATAGCCTTTATCTGGGCTTAGCTGATACCATATAACTCTGAGTACAATTAGATTTGAATTGGAGCTAAAGAAGTTAGCTCTAGAACATCTTCAAACATCTTTCTTTACTTCTCAATTCAATTTTTTCGAATCTCAATGGACTCAATTTTATTTTCAGTATGCCAAACTACTCTTTCCATTGGATAATTATTTTGGAAGCTGGTTGATGAATTTTCTTCGAAAGTATTCTCAAAACGAAGATGATAACAATAGTGAATGATGATAAAAAATGAAACTATAATTGACATTCATTTCTATTTCAAAGTAGTATGGTTATAATTTTGAAAAAATTATAATATTATGTCAATATCAAGAAAATATGAAATAATGATTCTTTTAACAGAAGAATTTAACGATAGCGAACTAAAAACTTGGGTATTTAATTATGCAAAAAATTTACGGAAATTTAGTGTTTCGGATATTTCAGTAATTTCTCGTGGAAAACACAATTTAGCGTATTCGATAAATAATAGAGTAAAAGGAAATTATATACAATTAAATTTCTCGAGTATGCCAAAATATATAAATAATTTTTCTAATATTTTAAAATTAGACTCTCATGTTTTAAGATTTTCAGTCTTTAATAAGCAAGCATAACATTTTGAATATTTTAAGGATATATTGATTTTTACACTAATATACCCTTAAAGTATTTGATTTATAATCATGAAATTATTTGTAATTTAAAATAAGTTATGGTATCGTAAAAATTAATTATTATATCCTCAGTAGCTCAGTGGTAGAGCAATCGGCTGTTAACCGATTGGTCGTAGGTTCAAATCCTACCTGGGGAGTATTTATAGACTATAAATTATATGAAAGACAATTTAGATAAATTAAAAATTGGAAATAAATTTTTTAATTCGCGTTTAATGCTTGGGACTGGAAAATATAAAACAACAAATGATGCGCTTACTAGTATTGAAACAAGTGAGTGTGAAATTGTAACAGTTGCTATTAGACGACTTCCAACTAATTTAAAAGATGATACTACAAGTTTTTTAAATCAGTTAAATTGGGAAAAACTTTGGTTGTTGCCAAATACAGCTGGTTCACAAACAGCTGAAGAAGCAATACGAATGGCATTCTTAGGCCATGAGTTAGCGTGCCAAGTTGGACAAGAAGATAATTTTTTTGTTAAATTAGAAGTTATCTCGGATCCAAAATATTTATTACCCGATCCAATTGGGACGTTAAAAGCTGCAGAATTTCTTGTTAAAAAAGGTTTTACGGTTTTACCGTATATAAACGCTGATCCCATGTTAGCTTTACATTTAGAAGATTTAGGATGTGCGACAGTAATGCCACTTGGTTCGCCTATTGGTTCAGGGCAAGGATTAAATAATTTAGCAAACATCCAAATTATTATTGAGAATGCAAAAATTCCTGTAATTGTCGATGCCGGGATCGGTACACCTAGTGAAGCAACAGCGGCTATGGAATTAGGAGCAGATGGAATTTTATTAAATACTGCCGTGGCACAATCAAATAATCCTGCACAAATGGCTTATGCAATGAATTTGGGGGTTCAAGCTGGTCGCTTGGCTTATTCAGCAGGCCGAATGGAAAAAAAATATTATGCTAATCCTAGTTCTCCCTTAAACTACTAAGATTTCATAGGCTTAGTTAAACAACTAATCAATAAAGAAAGTTTTATTAACCCCGATTTATTGATTATTTTTTAGCCTTTCGTTGATTTAAATAAAAGATAAACGAGCCAAAAAATAACGATAAGTAAACAATATCAAGATAATCTAATAACATTGAACCCTTACGTAATAATTTCATTTTAAAATATTTAATTTAATCAAAATCAATCCACCTTAACAGTGTTAATTGTAATTAAATTAAATATTTATAAACAAAAAGATCGTTTTTAAGTTGCTTGTATCATTTTTTGAATCATTAAAATCATCTCGTTAATCCGAGTTCGCAACTCATTCTCATCAATTTAAATTTGTTTAAATTCTCTACCTTGATGATAAAGTTTAATTAAATTATAATTTCATAAACTGAATTTGCATAATCTTCTGATGGAAAAAAATAGAGTTTTTTCAACTTGTAACTCGTTTTAAGTCGTTTATTTGCCTGCTCTAAACCAGAATTGACTTGGTTTTAAATCTCTACTTTTGATATCCTATCGATTTCAACTTTTCTTGTTGGCAATTTTATTATTTCGGTTTGCTAATCATTCTCATCTTTTAAATCGTCTAAAAACACCAGGCCCAATTCATTATTTTGATTTTCAGTTGTTAATCGTATAATTCTATAAATATATTCACATCTGTTAATAAAAAAGCTTTCTTCAAAATTTTCAAATAAAATTATTTATCATATTTTATTTGAAAATTTCTAATTGAATAATAGGTTGAGTTGTATTGTTTTGTATATTAATTTAGTTTAAATATGTATTAGAATACATATTTAAACTAAATTACTAAATTAATGATGATGCTTCTTCATCGACTGCTTTTTCTAATAAACTTGGATCTACATCACTAAAATCGACTTCAACCTCTAATTCGTTTGTATAAGTCATTAATGTTCCTTCAACTTTTTTACGACTCACAATAATTTTAGTATTAGGATATAATGTTTTTGATAAACATTGCTCTGCTAATGTATCTTCTAAATACTTCATAATTGCACGACGTAAAGGACGAGCTCCATAAATTGGATCATAGCCTTCATCTGTTAAAAATGCTTGAACTGCTAAGTCAACAATTAAATTAATTCCTTTGTCTCTTAATCGACTCTGAACTGATTTAATCATTAGTTCACAAATTTCCCAAATATCAATTCGTGTTAAATGGTTAAAAACGATGATTTCATCAATACGATTTAAAAACTCTGGTCGGAAGAAATTTTTAAGTTCATCATTTACTAGTTTTGTTACACGCTCAAAAACTTCTGGATCTTTAATTGGTTCTGGAACAGGTTCCCATCCAAGAACCGCATCTGGTGTAATTTTAAATCCTCGTTCACCTAGTTCTGTTTTTGATTTAATACCACTTTCTCGTTCAATGATTTTTGATCCTAGGTTAGTAGTCATAATAATTAATGCATTAGTGAAATCAATTACACGACCTTTTGAATCCGTTAATCGACCATCATCTAAAATTTGTAATAATAAATTGAATACATCAGGATGAGCTTTTTCAACCTCATCAAATAAGACAACAGAATATGGTTTAGAGCGTACTGCTTCTGTTAATTGACCGCCTTCATTATAACCAACATAACCTGGTGGTGAACCAATTAATTTTGCCACTGTATGTTTTTCCATGTACTCAGACATATCTAACCGAATCATACTTTCTTCACTACCAAACATATAATCGGATAATGCTTTTGTTAATTCTGTTTTTCCAACTCCAGTTGGTCCAGCAAAAATAAAACTTGCAATCGGACGATTTGGATTTCTTAAACCTACCCGTGCTCGACGAATTGCTTTTGAAACAGAAATAACTGCATGCTTTTGTCCAATAATACGTTCATGAATAGTACCTTCCATCTTTAACAAACGAGCAGATTCTGATCCAGTAATTTTTGTTACCGGAATTCCTGTCCAATTTGAAACTACATCTGAAACATCAGTCTCTGTAACCATATCAACATCTCTTCGAGTAAAACCACGTGCTTCACTTGTTAAAGCTGATTGTTTCATAATTCGAATATGTGTTCGAACTTCCATTTCATGATCTAGCAATTGTTTAGCTGCTTCAAAATCATGTTCTTTTATAGTTTCTTCTTTATCTTTAATAGTTTCTTGTAATTCATGCATCAAACTTCGTAACCCTAATGGTAAACGTCGATTTTCTAGTCTCACTCGAGCACCCGCTTCATCTAAAACATCGATTGCTTTATCTGGTAAATAGCGATCTGCAACATATTTATCAGAAAGAATTGCCGCCTGTTCTAATGCTTTATCATGATAACTTAATGTATGATGTTGTTCAAACTTTGATCTTAACCCGCGTAAAATTTCAATAGTCGTTCCAACGCTTGGTTCTTCTACATGAACAGGTTGAAAACGTCTTTCTAATGCTGGATCTCTTTCAATATATTTTCGATATTCATCATTTGTTGTTGCTCCAATACAACGGAATTTTCCTCGTGCTAAAGCCGGTTTTAAAATATTTGCTGCATCCACAGCACCTTCTGCTGCTCCTGCACCAACTAATGTATGAATTTCATCAATTACTATAATAACTGCTGAATCATTTTGAGCTTCTTCAACAATTCGCTTTAATCTTTCTTCAAATTCCCCACGGTATTTTGTACCAGCTAAAATTGAACCAAGATCTAAAGCCATGATTAAACTTCCATCTAAAAAATCTGGAACGTTTTCAGTTAAAATCAATTGCGCTAATCCTTCGGCAACAGCTGTTTTTCCTACACCAGGTTCACCAATAAGAACAGGGTTATTTTTTGTTCTTCGAGCTAAAACTGCAATAACATCATCGATTTCTTTTTCACGTCCAATAACTGGATCTAAATTCCCATCGATTGCTTCTTTGGTAACATTTTCTGCATATTCATCTAATGTAGGCGTTTGACTACCTTTTTTCTCACGTTCTAATAAGAATTTTTCAGCTTGTGTTAATGGTCGTAAAATTTCTTCTTGTGTTTCTTCAATATACGTTAAGATTAAATTTCTTAATTTTTGTATATCAACATTTACCTTATCTAATGTTCTCATTGCAACCCCATCAGATTCAGCAATAAGAGCTAATAAAATATGTTCAGTTCCGACAAAATTTTGTCCTAAATCTTTACCTTCATGAACAGCCATTTCTAATACGCGTTTTGCTCGAGGAGTAAATGGAATTTCTGATGCTACAAATCCTGTACCACGACCAATATATAACTCGATCTCTTTACGAGCTTTTTTTAACGTAACTTTAACTTTTTTTAATGCTCGTGCACCAATACCATGTCTTTGGCCAATAACACCAAGTAAAAGTTGTTCAGTACCTACGAAATTATGTCCCATTCTTCTAGCTTCTTCTTGAGACAACATGATAACTTTGATTGCGCCTTCTGTAAATTTCTCAAACATATGTAGATATTATAAATATTTAGGATAATTTTTTAGCTGCTATTCACTTTGTTTATTATTATACTCTAATTTTAATAAATTAGAAGATAGTGTTAACTTAAATTATTTTAAATCAACACAATTTGTTAAAGATAATTATTAAATCTATAAAACCACTTTAACACTATTTTAAATTATTAGATAGAGTATAATATATTTATATAATTATAATAACTAGTTATGGCGGTATGGCCAAGTGGTAAGGCAGTGGATTGCAAATTCTCTATCCCCAGTTCGAATCTGGGTGCCGCCTTATAATTCTAACACAATTATATTGCTATAATTATACATCTTCTATATAGTATTCATAAATAACATGCAGGGAATGTGGTGAAATTGGTAGACACGACGGACTTAAAATCCGTTGCCTAGTGATAGGCGTGAGGGTTCAAGTCCCTCCGTTCCCAATACGGAAATTAAGTATGATAAAATGACAGTCGAAACAGTTAAATTTTTTTTAATTTTTTTTTTAAATTAGTAATAGCTAATACATGAAACTTCTTTATAAAAGAGTTAGTTTGGCAATCCTTATCTTTTTAAGTTATCCTAAATAAAAAATTATTTAGGATAAACAAATACGATAAAATATTCCAGCAGGTAAATCTGCTTCTGACAATAAATCAAAAATAGGAACCTCTGAATTGTAATAAATTTCTAAAACTCGTTTGTGCGTTCTAATTTCAAAATGCTCTCGCGAATCTTTATCAACATGGGGCGATCTTAATACACAATAAATGCGTTTCGAAGTTGGTAATGTAATAACTCCAATCGAATTTAAAGAAGTATTTTGTAAAATGTTGATTATTTTTTGACATGAAGAAACTAAAAGTTCATGATTAAAAGATTCTAATCTTACACGAATTTTTGCATTCGTTTTTATTTCCATAAAAATTTTAAACTATTTAATAATTTTAGAAACTACACCTGCTCCAATTGTACGACCACCTTCACGAATCGCAAATCTCATACCATCTTCAATTGCTACAGGATAAATTAATTCCGCTGTCATTTTGATGCGATCTCCTGGCATTACCATTTCAACTATTGTACCATCATCTGCTGTAAATTGTGTAATTGCACCCGTTACATCAGTTGTTCGTACGTAAAATTGTGGTCTATAACCAGTAAAGAATGGAGTATGACGACCACCTTCATCTTTTGTTAAAACGTAAACTTCTGATTCAAAAGCGGTATGTGGAGTAATCGTACCTGGTTTCGCTAATACCATTCCGCGTTCAATATTTTCACGTGTAACACCACGTAATAAAATACCAACGTTATCACCGGCAAATCCTTCATCTAAAGTTTTTTGGAACATTTCGATTCCCGTAATTGTCGTTGTTTGTGTATCACCAACACCAACGATTTCAATACTATCACCAACTTTAATAATTCCACGTTCAATACGACCAGTTGCAACTGTACCACGACCAGTAATTGAGAAAACATCTTCAATTGCCATTAAGAATGTTTTTTCTGTGTCACGTTCTGGTGTTGGGATGTACTCATCAACAGCATCCATTAATGCGTAGATTTTATCAACCCATGGATTATCACCACGTTTAATGTCTGGATTTGATGAAATTGCTTCAATTGCTTGTAATGCTGAACCTGAGCAAACTGGAATATCATCACCTGGGAAATCATATGCAGATAATAATTCACGAACTTCTAATTCCACTAATTCTAATAATTCTTCATCATCAACTTGATCTTGTTTATTTAAGAATACAACAATATCTGGAACACCTACTTGTTTTGATAATAAAATATGTTCACGCGTTTGTGGCATCGGTCCATCAGCAGCTGAAACTACTAAAATTGCACCATCCATTTGTGCTGCGCCCGTAATCATATTTTTTACATAATCCGCGTGACCAGGACAGTCTACATGGGCATAATGACGATTTTCTGTTTCATATTCAACATGTGCAGTATTAATTGTAATACCACGTGCTCTTTCTTCCGGAGCACCATCAATATCTGCATATGCTTTAAAAACACAATTTCCATCTAATGCTAATGTAGCAGTAATTGCTGCAGTTAAAGTTGTTTTTCCATGATCTACATGACCAATAGTACCAATATTAACGTGCGGCTTTGTACGTTCGAATTTTTCACGTGCCATTATAAAATTCCTTTCAATTTTTTACAAATTATATTTTATTTTTAAGCTTTTAGCGAGGGAATAGATACTTCATTAACACCTTTATTGACTGTAACTATTAAATTTCCAATAATATTTTTAACCACCAATAATTTTTATCTTTTACCTCAAATTTTTTAGTAAAATCAAATGATGGTTTTCTTATTGCAAAAAGTAGTACATAAAGTACTTAATTTTTTTACAATAAGAAAGTTATAATATCGTGGAATAGTTCTTTTCCAATATTAGTTAAATTATTTCTGTATCAAAGATTAAATCCATAACGAGTGTAAAAAACAATCTCGTTAAATTTGAAATTAATATCTAAAATGTGCAAAAGCTTTATTTGCTTCTGCCATTTTATGAGTTTCTTCCTTTTTCTTAATAGTATTACCTATATCGTTAGCTGTGTCAATAATTTCATTAGCTAATTTAATTGACATACTTCTTCCAACTCTTTGATCTGCATATTTAATAATCCAACGTAAAGATAAATTTGTTGCTCGGAATCCGCTAACTTCCACAGGAACTTGGTAAGTTGAACCACCAACTCTTCGTGCTTTAACTTCAACAATTGGACTAGCATTTCGTATTGCTCTTTCAAACACACTTAATGGATCTTCATTTGTTTTCTTTTTTATAATTTCAAATGCTTGATACACGATATTCTTTGCAATAGTTTTTTTCCCCGACTTTAAGATTCGACTAATAAGTAAACTAACTAGATAACTATTATAAATAGAATCAGTTTGTGGAAAACGTTTTTTTGAAATATTTCGACGAGACATAATATAGTTAATAACTCCTTTTTTATCGAATTAAATTTAATAAAAGCTATTTTAAAATAACTTCTATTTATAAATTTAAATTATTAATATTTTATTATTAAGTACTAGATTTTGGCTTTTTAACACCATATTTCGAACGACCTTGTGTTCTATTTTTAACACCACCAGTATCTAATGCACCACGGATAATATGATATCGAACCCCAGGTAAATCTTTAACTCGGCCACCACGAATTAAAACAACGGAATGTTCTTGTAAATTATGTCCAATTCCTGGAATATAAGCTGTTACTTCAAATCCCGAAGTTAAACGAACCCTTGCAACTTTTCGAATAGCTGAATTAGGTTTTTTAGGTGTTGTTGTATATACTCTTGTACAAACACCTCTTCGTTGTGGGCAATTTACAAGCGCTGGGCACTTTGTTTTCTTTTTAATCTGTATACGTCTTGAACGAACTAATTGTTGTATAGTTGGCATAAAATTTTAGAATTATCTATAAATAAATTTTGCAGATTATTGATCAGTAGAATTTAAACCATATTTTTTCATAAACCGTTCAACTCGACCTTCACTATCAATCATAACTTGTGATTTTGTATAAAACGGATGATTGGCTAACCAGATATCAATTTGTAATTCAGGTTTTGTTGAACCAGTTAAACAAAGTGGTTTACCATCACATAAAATTGGTGTTTCTTTAAACCAAGTAGGATGTATATCAGATTTTGGCATATTTTTGTACAAATAAAATTTAACGTTTTGAGAATTGTGGAGCTTTTCTAGCTTTTCGTAAACCATATTTTTTACGTTCTTTAATACGTGCATCACGTGTTAAAAAACCAAATGGTTTTAAAATTGTTCGGTTTTCTTTGTCCATTTTACATAACTGTCTCGCCACTCCTAATTGAATAGAGTGAGCTTGACCAGTAAGTCCACCACCGTTAACTATTGCTACAATATCAAATTGTTTCTCTAAAGTTAATTTTTCTAGTGGTGCCCAAACAGTACTTAGATAAGTATCGTTATATTGTAAATATTTATCACCTGAAATTTTATTAATGGTTAAATTTCCTTCACCAGGAACAAGAAAAACTCTCGCAATTGATTGCTTGCGTTTCCCAAGACCAATCTGATCTTTTTTAAAAATTAATTCTACCATGGTTATCTTTATTATTATTATTTTGAATCATTATTTAGTCTAATATTAATTTTTAATTAATTATTAGAAGTATCTAATTGAATACTAGAATAAACATTAGAAATATCAATTTTTATTGGATTTTGTGCTTGATGAGGATGATTTTGATCATTATAAATGTTTAATCGCGTCATTAACCTCTTTTTTTCAGTTGTAGCTAACATACCTTTTACTGCCCGCTCAATTGTTAATTTTGGAAGACAATCAGATACATTTTTTATTTTTAAAGAATGACCAGGTCGACCTGGGTTGTAAACAAGATAATGTTTACTATTTTCATTTAAAATAATTGAATCAGCATTTATTAAGATTATATAATCGCCAGTATCCACTGACGGGTGGTAATGTGGTTTTATTTTTCCCTTAAGTAAAGTAGTAATAATCGTTGCAAGTCGACCTAATGTTTGTCCTTTACAATCAATTAGAAACCAATTACGATTTTTGTAATTTTTAGTTGGTAAAAATGTTTTATTTAGTGAATTCATAATTTTTTTATTGAAAATAAATAAATAAGAATATTAATTACTTTAAAATAATCCCTAATTTATTTTTTAATGTAGAAAAAACTTCATCTGCTGATTTTCGCCCAAAATTTTTAAGTTCTTGTAATTTTTCTGGAGAATATTGCAATAAGTCTCCAACAGTATCGATTTGAGCTTTTTTTAGACAATTGTAAGCTCGAACAGACAATTGTAATTCTTCAATTGCAATATTAGTGTAAGGTTCAATAGTGATTGAACGAGTTTTAACTTCTAATGGATTTCTTTCACTTTCACTTTCACTCTCACTTTCATTTTTATTATTATTATGAATTAATGAAGTAAATAAATCAATAATAACTTGCGATGCAGATTTAAGGGCTTCATTTGGTGAAATACTACCATTTGTCCAAATGTCAAGGAATACTCGTTCACTTATGTTATTAGAATTATCATAAATATTTTCTATTTTAAAATCGACCTTTTGAACAGGCATAAAAATAGTGTCAAGTTGTAGATAATTATCAGTTTCTTCTAAAAAAGTTTGAGATGCTAGTCGATAACCGTTTCCATACTCAAATTTAAATTCAATTTCCAGAATATTAGAAGTCGAAATTGTTGTAATATAATGGTTTGGATTTACAATTTCTAGATTTGATGGTAATTGAATTAAATCTGCAGTAATGACAGCTGGTCCTTGAATTTTTAAACGACCAAACTGTACATTCTCTGTGTTACTTTTAAAAACAATTCCTTTTAAATTTAATAAGATTTCAAGTATATCTTCTCGAACACCAGGAATGGTTGAAAATTCATGACTTACACCCGCAATTCGAACGGCGGAAATGGCGATACCACTCAAATCACCTAATAGTACTCGTCTTAATTGATTTCCAATCGTTATTCCTTGCCCCGGTCTTAAAGAATTTATCAGAAATTGTCCATGACAAGCACCCGATTCAATCTTTTCTGATTTAAGACATTTAATAGAAATGTTATCCATATTTTAATTTATTAGAAATAGAAATAGAAATTCTAAACGCGGCGACGTTTTGGAGGTCGACAACCATTATGTGGAACAGATGTAATATCTTGAATTGCAGTTATTTCAAATCCTGCACCTTCAATTGCTCGAATTGCCGTTTCACGACCTGATCCTTGTCCTTTTACTAAAATTTCAACATTTTTCATTCCAGTACTCAATGCTTCTAAAGCTGCTTTTTCAGCCGCCGTTTGAGCAGCAAAAGGGGTACTTTTCCGAGCTCCTTTAAATCCTGCGCTTCCTGCTGAAGCCCATGAGATAGTATCACCAGTCAAATTGGTAATTGTTACAATTGTATTATTAAATGTTGATTGAATATGAACAACACCACTTGTAAAACTATTTTTATCTTTTTTAGTATTTGATTTTCTCGTTGTTTGTGCCATATAAAAATTTTTTTAAATAAATCCCATTACAAATAAAGTTATTTTTTCTTACCAGTAACAGTTTTCTTTGAACCACGTTTTGAACGAGCATTTGTTCTAGTTCTCTGACCACGAACAGGTAAATTATTTCTATGTCGTTTTCCTCTGTGACAATTTATTTCATTTAATCGTTTTATATTTAAACCATTAAATCTTCGTAAATCACCTTCTAGTGTTAAATCTGCTTCTTCTAACGTTTGACGTAAAGTTACTGCTTGTTCTGTAGTTAAATCATTAACTCGTGTTTCAGAATCAATGTTTGCAGTTTCAATAATTTTTTTTGCAGATGTAAGACCAATTCCATGAATATAAGTAAGAGCGTACGCAATTTTTTTATTTCTTGGTAAATCAACCCCAACTAATCTAACCATTTTCTAAACTCCTTTAAAATATTATCCTTGACGTTGTTTATGTTTTGGATTTGGACAAATTACCATAATTCTACCATGTCGTTTAATTACTCGACATTTATCACACATTTTTTTTACTGACGGACGAACTTTCATTTTTAAATTTTTAAATAATAATTTTTATTTTATTGATACATATTGTTATAAACATTTGAATAATAAATATTATTGATTTCACGGATTAAATCTAAAACTACACCAGCTAAAATTAATAATGAAGTTGTACTTAATCCGTTAAGACCTGTAATATTTAGCGTTGATTCAATAAAATTGGGTACAACGGTTAAAGTAGCAAGCATTGTTGCACCTATTAATGTTATTCGTTTTATAACTTGTTTTAAATAAAAGGTAGTTTGTAATCCAGGTCTTACACCTGGGATTGTAACTGCCATTTTTTGAAGTTGATCGGAAATATCCTTTGGATTTAAAACAATCGATGAATAAAAAGAACTAAATGTTAAAATTAGTGCAAAATAACCTATCCAATAAAGTAATTTAAAAGATGTTAAAAAATTTAACCATTGAAATATACCTAAATTAACAATATAATTTGGAATTACTAAAATAGCCGTTGTCAAGATAATAGGCATTACTCCTGCTTGATTAAACCGTAATGGAAGGTAATTATTAACTGCATCTTGCAATGACGATTGATTTAACTGTTTTGATGAAATTAATGGAATTT
>Ga0115007_10001379_pt1 | contig 15690 bp, 13 predicted proteins | sample ArcOceMetagenome_2_FD_87166 | JGI IMG/M metagenome (GOLD analysis project Ga0115007, IMG submission 87166) | Marine eukaryotic phytoplankton communities from Arctic Ocean - Arctic Ocean ARC135M Metagenome | ecosystem: Environmental > Aquatic > Marine > Oceanic | place: Arctic Ocean | collected... | reverse complement strand
TTGTCCCGTCAGCTGGATGTGGATAAGTTTGGATTGATCTATGCGGGTGCTCAAAAGAATATAGGCCCGGCGGGTTTGACTGTTGTTATTGTTCGAGAAGATCTGCTTGGCAGTGTCGTGGCCGGTACTCCGACTATGTTTGACTACAAAGTCCATGCGGATGCTGATTCCATGTGTAATACGCCACCTACATTTGGCTGGTACCTTGCTGGCTTAGTCTTTAAATGGCTGAAAGCGCAAGGCGGCGTTGCTGCAATGGAAAAAGCAAATCAGCGTAAGCAGGCTAAATTATATGCCGCGATTGATGCGAGCGATTTTTATGCTAATCCAATGGCGGTGGCAAACCGTTCATGGATGAATGTACCTTTTACGCTGGCTGATGATGCGTTAGATGCACTTTTCTTACAGCAGGCTGAAGAGGCCGGATTGTTGAATCTACAAGGTCACCGCTCTGTGGGTGGTATGCGTGCAAGTATTTATAACGCCGTGCCCGAAGCCGCCGTTGATGCGCTGATTAGTTTTATGCAGCAGTTTGAAAAACAACACGCCTAAGATCATCACAGAATTAAGTAGAAGAGTATGAGCGAACAGGAAAAAGAGCTACGTATCCTCCGTGACCAGATCGACACTATTGATGGACAACTCCATGAGTTGCTCAATCGTCGTGCCCGTTGTGCGCAAAGTGTGGCGGAAGTTAAACAGAAATATCAGGGTGATGTTAGCCCTGTGTTTTATCGTCCAGAACGTGAAGCTCAAGTGTTACGAGCAGTCATGGAGCGTAATGAGGGCCCTTTAGCTGATAAAGAGGTTGCCCGCTTATTCCGTGAGATCATGTCAGTCTGTCTTGCACTGGAAGAGCCGATGCGTGTTGCTTTTTTAGGCCCAGAAGGGACCTTTACGCAACTGGCAGCCATGAAGCACTTTGGCCACTCCGCGCGTCACTTACCGATGCAATCACTGAAAGATGTTTTCCGTGAAGTACAGTCAGGGGCCGCCCATTATGGTGTTGTGCCGATTGAAAACTCAACGGAAGGCGTTGTAAGCCATACGCTCGACCTATTTAAGCAGTTTGACCTTAAGATCTGTGGTGAAGTAGAAGTGCCAGTGCACTTGCACCTGCTATTAAATCGAGGGGACAGCCTCGACGGCATCAGAAAAATTTACTCCCATCAGCAGTCTTTAGCGCAGAGCCGTTGTTGGCTGGATGTACGCTATCCTGATATCGAAAAAGTGGCCGTTAGCTCAAATGCTGAGGCGGCCCGCTTAGCGGCGAAAGAGGGTAAAGGCTGTGCGGCGATTGCAGGTGATATGGCCGCTGACCTTTATGATCTAGATGCTGCCGTCAAAAATATTGAAGATCAAATCGATAACTCTACACGCTTCCTGATTATCGGCGATCAATATGTTGGCCCAAGTGGCGATGATAAAACCTCTATTTTAATCTCGGTGCCTGATACGCCGGGGGCGTTATATCAGCTGCTGGAGCCTTTCCACCGTTACGGTGTGAGTTTGACGCGTGTTGAAACCCGTTCAGCGTCAAAAAATTCATTATTCTATATCGATTTTGTCGGCCATAACTCAGACCCCGTGGTACAGAACGCACTACAGGATCTGATAAAGAACAGTATCGAGCTTAAAGTGCTTGGGTCTTACCCCAGTGCTGTACTTTAACGGGGTAGGGTCAGTCAATATATGATGCTCTCGGTCAGTGTATTATGAAGTGTGATTTTATATCCTTAGCCTGTTCTGGTATTCAGGACCTTGTGCCGTATCAGCCAGGTAAACCGGTTGAGGAGCTGGAGCGAGAGCTGGGATTAACCGACGTTATCAAGCTTGCCAGTAATGAAAATCCGCTGGGGCCTTCTCCTCGTGTGTTATCTGCGATACAGCAAGGCCTGTCGGATATCACCCGCTACCCTGATGGTGGTGGCTATAGATTAAAACGCGCGCTATCGGATAAATATGCGGTTGCCGTAGACTCACTCACCTTAGGTAATGGCTCTAATGATGTTATTGACCTGATTGGTCGCGCCTACCTTGGGAGCGGTGATGAGGTTATCTATTCTGAGTTTAGCTTAGTGGCCTATTCGATTGTCACACAAGCCTCGGGTGCAACGGCGGTTGTTACGCCCGCTAAAGCATGGGGCCATGACCTAGATGCGATGCTGACGGCGATAACTGAGCGTACGCGGATTATCTTTATCGCAAACCCCAATAACCCGACCGGTACTTGGGTAACAGAACAGCAACTTACCGCCTTTTTGGATCAGGTGCCGGAGCAGGTTTTAGTGGTGCTTGATGAGGCCTATACCGAATATGTTGAGCACCCTGAGTTTCCTAATGGACTGTTACTGCTTGAGCGTTACCCTAACTTAATCGTCACACGTACCTTTTCTAAGGCGTATGGATTAGCGGGTTTGCGCGTAGGTTATGCGGTGTCTAATGTGCAGATCGCGAATATTTTAAGCCGTGTGCGCCAACCTTTTAATGTTAATAGTTTAGCGTTGTTGGCTGCCGAAGTTGCGTTAAGCGATGATGAGTATCTTGCACAGGGCATGGCGCTTAATAAGCAAGGTATGGCCTTGTATCAACAAGCATTAACGACCATGGGGCTGAGTTATATTCCGTCTGTGGGTAACTTTATTACCGTTGATTTTTCCATGGATGCACAGCCTATTTATCAGGCGATGTTGGAAGCGGGAGTCATTGTTAGACCGATTGCGAGTTATGGTATGCCGCAACACCTTCGCATCAGTATTGGTTTACAAGAAGAAAATGAACGCTGCTTAAACACATTAAATCGAGTGATGAATCTTTGAGTATAAGTATCAAGAAAACCCTCATTATCGGCTTAGGCTTGATTGGTGGGTCATTGGCGAAGGCGCTCAAAATGAATCGTCAATGCGGCCAAATTATAGGGTTCGATCGGAATAGTGACGAAGTCAAAATAGGTTTGGAAACCGGCGTTATTGATGTGGCGGCCGAGAATTTAGTTGAGGCCGCATCCCAAGCTGATTTGATCGTGTTAGCGGTTCCGGTTAAGGCGATGGAGAAGGTGCTCGTTGATATTGCACCGTTTATAGCAGAAAACACCCTGATAACCGATGTAGGTAGTACCAAAGGGAATGTTGTTGAGGCCGCACGGCGTGTTTTCTCAACGATGCCTTCAGGTTTTGTGCCTGGACATCCTATCGCAGGCTCTGAGAAAAGTGGCGTCGTGGCAGCGGATGAGACACTTTTTGTAAATCATAACGTTATTCTTACGCCTTTAGCAGAATCTTCATCTAAGGCGGTTATCCTGTTGACGAAGATGTGGGAATCCACCGGTGCTGAGGTACTCGTCATGGCGGTTGATAAACATGATGAGGTCTTAGCTGCAACAAGCCATCTTCCGCATATGCTTGCGTTTTCACTTGTGGATACTTTGGCGCAAGAACAAGATAACAATACAGATATTTTTCGTTATGCCGCGGGTGGGTTTCGAGATTTTACCCGTATAGCGGGCAGTGATCCGACCATGTGGCACGATATCTGTTTGGCAAATAAGCATGCTTTGCTTGCCCAATTAGACCGGTATACGGCGGGTTTGGCAAAGTTGAGGGCTGCAATAGAGTGTGGGGACAGTGAATCAATGCTGGGTACCTTTACTCGAGCAAAAGCAGCAAGAGAACATTTTTCTAAAATTCTTTCGGGTACAGCATATTCACAGCATATGAGTAATCTACACGTAACCTTTCGCGCCCAGCCTGGCGGTAGCGTAAATGGAAAAATTAGAGTCCCAGGTGACAAATCCATCTCCCATCGTTCGATCATGTTGGGGTCTTTAGCTGATGGTGTAACGGAAGTAAGTGGTTTCTTAGAAGGTGAGGATAGTCTTGCGACACTTCAAGCATTCCGAGACATGGGGGTCGTTATTGAAGGCCCTGATGACGGTAATGTCACTATCTACGGCGTAGGTGTTAACGGCTTGCAGGCGCCTCCGGGGCCGTTGTATGTAGGTAATTCAGGTACATCAATGCGTCTTTTGTCCGGCCTTTTGGCGGCACAGGCATTTGATACTGAATTAAGTGGTGATGAATCGCTCACTAAACGTCCAATGGGACGTGTGGCAGATCCTTTGCGTTTGATGGGTGCTGAGATTGAAACGGCGGAAAATGGCCGACCACCGCTTAAAATAAAAGGCGGTAAAGCACTTAAAGGTATTCATTATGATATGCCGATGGCGAGTGCTCAGGTTAAGTCCTGCCTTTTATTGGCCGGCCTTTATGCCGAGGGTGAAACCTCAGTGACTGAGCCTGCACCAACACGGGATCACACGGAGCGAATGCTCACGGGCTTTGGTTACCCTGTAGAGCAAGTAGGTGCCACCGCTAAAGTTAAATCTGGTGGCCATCTACAGGCAACGCGTATTGATGTACCAGCAGATATTTCGTCAGCTACCTTCTTCTTGGTAGCGGCGGCCATCTGCCCAGATTCTGATCTAACCATTGCGCATGTGGGTATCAACCCAACCCGTATTGGCATTATCAATATCTTACGGTTAATGGGTGCAAACCTCGAACTGCTCAATGAACGTGAAGTGGGTGGTGAGCCTGTCGCGGATATTCGGGTGCGTTATGCACCGCTGAGAGGTATTCATGTGCCTGAAGATCAAGTGCCGTTGGCGATTGATGAGTTTCCTGCCATCTTTATTGCCGCAGTGTGTGCCGAAGGTACAACCACTGTCACGGGCGCTGAAGAGCTTCGGGTGAAGGAAAGTGATCGTATTCAAGCCATGGTTGACGGTTTAAAAACCTTAGGTGCTGATATTGAAGGTACGCCGGACGGTGCTGTGATTCAAGGCAGTCGTTTATCAGGTGGTGTTGTTGAAAGCCACGATGATCATCGTATCGCTATGGCATTCACGGTGGCTTCGCTTAGGTCGAGCGGCGAAATTACGATAAATGATTGCGCAAATGTTGCGACTTCATTCCCCGGCTTTGTTGAGTTAGCGAAGTCTGTGGGTCTTAAGGTTGAAAAGGAGGAGGGGTGATGTCTAATCGACAGGTACCCGTCATTACCATCGATGGTCCAAGCGGATCAGGTAAGGGAACTATCTGCCAATTATTGGCGCGCGAATTAGGTTGGGAGCTGCTTGATAGTGGTGCCCTTTACCGTTTAGTGGGTTTAGCAGCACGTCATCACGGCGTAGAGCTGGATAATGAAGAAGCGTTGGTCGTGTTGGCCGCGCATCTGGATGTTCAGTTTGTTGCACGTACGGATAACAGTGTTCAGATTATTTTAGAAGGTGAAGAAGTTACCGATGCCATTCGAACCGAAGTGGTAGGTAAAGACGCCTCTATCGTCGCGGCTATTCCCGCGGTACGTGACGCTTTATTAGAGCGGCAGCGTGCGTTTGCTGAACCTCCGGGTCTGATTGCTGACGGCCGAGATATGGGGACCGTTGTTTTTCCGGACGCTGCTTTAAAAATATATCTGGATGCTAGTGCTGAAGAGCGTGCATCACGCCGGTATAACCAGTTGATAAACAAGGGGCTCGGTGCTAGTCTTCAAGCTATATTAGTGGATATTCAAGCACGGGATGATCGTGATATGAACCGTGCTGTTGCTCCTCTCAAGCCTGCGGCGGACGCTGTAATTCTAGATACGACAACAATGTCTATCAAAGAAGTGCTGGCCGCTGTAATGGATGATGCGAGGCATAAAGGGCTTCGCTGAGCGATTAAATGCGGGATGTAATAGATATGAGCGAGAGCTTTGCTGAGCTGTTTGAAGAAAGTCTTCAAGAATTAGAAATGGCACCCGGTGCAATAGTCACGGGAATAGTAATGGCTATTGAGGATGACTTTGTCATTGTCAATGCAGGTCTCAAATCTGAAGGTGTCATCCCGCGTGCGGAGTTCTTTGACGAGAACGGCAAGCTGAGTGTTGAGGTAGGGTCCGAAGTTAAAGTCGCACTTGAGGCGATGGAAGATGGCTTCGGCGCTACACAGCTGTCGCGCGAAAAAGCGAAACGCGCTGAAATCTGGCTTGAGCTTGAAAAGTCTTTCGAAAATGATGAGATCGTCCGTGGCCGTATTACTGGTAAAGTTAGGGGCGGTTTCACTGTAGATGTCAACACGATCCATGCTTTTCTGCCCGGCTCGTTAGTTGATGTTCGTCCTGTAAGAGATACCTCTCATCTTGAATCCCAAGAGCTAGAATTTAAGCTTGTTAAGCTTGATATCAAGCGTAACAACATTGTTGTGTCTCGCCGTGCAGTACTGGAAGCGGCGTACAATATCGAACGGGATCAGCTACTTGCCAACATGGAAGAGGGGCAAGTGATCAAAGGTATTGTTAAAAATATTACAGACTATGGTGCCTTTATTGATTTGGGCGGCATCGATGGACTGCTGCATATTACCGATATTGCGTGGAAGCGTGTTAAGCACCCAAGTGAAACCTTAACTGTTGGGCAAGAGCTTGATGTAAAAGTGCTACGCTTTGATAAAGAGAAAAGCCGTGTATCACTCGGTTTGAAACAGCTTAGTGATGATCCATGGACTCAGCTGATCTCTAACTACACTGTCGGAATGAAAGTGAAAGCCCGTGTCACTAATTTGACCGATTATGGCTGTTTCGCTGAAGTTGAAAATGGTATTGAAGGTTTAATCCATGTTTCTGAGATGGATTGGACCAATAAAAATGTTCACCCATCGAAAATGGTTCAGGTGGGAGACGAAGTCGATGTGATGTTATTAGACATCGATAAAGAAAAACGCCGTATATCGCTAGGGATGAAACAGTGTAAACAGAATCCTTGGTTAGCTTTTGCTGAAACTTACGCTAAAGGCGACCGTCTCAGCGGAAAAATTCGATCCATTACCGATTTTGGTATATTTATCGGCCTTGAGGGTGGTATCGATGGTTTAGTTCATCTCTCTGATCTTTCGTGGGATGAAAATGACAAAGATGCCGTTAAGCGATATAAAAAAGGTGATGAGGTCGATGCGGCTGTGCTTTCAGTGGATGCTGAAAGAGAGCGTATTGCGCTAGGTATTAAGCAGTTAGATGCTGATCCTTTCGGCAATTTTAGTGCAGGTAAGAGCAAAGGCACTGTTGTTAAAGGCCCCGTTTCAGAGGTTAATGACAAAGTCTTAATTGTCACCTTAGCTGAGGGTGTTAACGGAACGATCAAAATTGCTGAGGCTTCCCGTGATCGTATTGAAAAGCTCAGCGATCATTTCAAGGTCGGTGATGAGGTTGAGGCCGTAATCACAAATATCGATAACCGCAATCGGGCTATCGTGCTGTCAATTAAGCAGTTAGAAATACAGCAAGAGAAAAAAGTATTAGACAATGTCAGCCAACAGTCTGAAACTCGGCTATCGGGTCCGACAACGATTGGTGACCTGATCAAAGCACAGATGAATAAAGTCGACTCAGACTCAGAGTAAATTCCGGTTTACGAGAAGATCAAAAGATCGAGGAACATGATATGACTAAATCTGAACTGATAGAAATACTTGTAGATCGCCATGATCAACTGTCAGTAAAAGATATTGAGCTGTCTGTAAAAACAATGCTTGATCATATGACAGAGTCTTTGTCTCAGGGTGATCGCATTGAAATCAGAGGGTTTGGTAGTTTTTCACTGCATTACCGCGCGCCACGAACAGGGCGTAACCCTAAAACGGGTGAATCTGTTGCACTGGATGCAAAATATGTCCCGCACTTTAAGCCAGGTAAAGAGCTTAGAGAGCAAGTGAATGATTCAATTCAAAAATAGTTACTGAGGTTGTGCGACCGTGCGTTTTTTAAAAACCCTAATCCTTATATTGCTCTGTTTGGCAGTGTTGCTGATTGGAATCATGTTTACGATTCACAATACAGAAAAAGTCGTTATTGATTTGGTCTTTTTCCAACTGCCAGAAGCAAGCTTGTCCATTTGGTTGATTGCGACATTTTTGATGGGTGGTTTTATCGGTGTCACGTTAAGCGTTATGACGGTTTGGATGCTAAAAACCCGTTTAGGTTCTGCTCGCCGTAAAATTGCTACTACTCAGAAAGAGTTAGACCAGCTGAGAGTTTCTAACCTAAAAGATGCCGTTTAATTTAGATAGTCTATTGGGTAACTACGTCCTAATAGTACCTTTAGTCATTGCTATCGCTATTGGGTGGTTTCTAGGAAGGCGGGAGCGCCAGAGTAAAGCCTCTCGTCCGCAAACAAGCCTGAGTAGTGAATACTTTACCGGGTTAGACTACCTACTTAACGAAAAAGTGGATGAAGCGATTGAGAGTTTTATCCGCGCCCTCGAAATTAACTCAGATACTATCCCCGCACACCTCTCGCTCGCTAAGTTATTTCGTCGTAAAGGCGATGTGGATCGGGCGATTCAAATTCATCAGAAACTATTAGCGCGGCCAGACCTGACACGGTCCGATTTTATGCGGATTCAGATGGCGTTAGCGCGAGATTACTATGCGGTAGGGTTATTAGATCGCGCAGAAAACCTGCTGCAAGAGATCATCAAATCCGGATCAACAAAAAGTATCCGGCATAGCGCATTACGTCTGTTGATAAAGCTCTATGAAAAAGAGGGCGAGTGGGAGCAGGCTTTAAATACGGCACAGCAGCTGGATGTTGAGGAACGAAAAAGTATTGCGACCGAGTTAGCGCATTACTGCTGTGAACTGGCAGAACAGGCGATAGCGGCGAAGAAGCACAGCTTATCCGTGAGTTATTTAAAGCGTGCAGAACAGTTTGAAACGGATAATGTGCGGGTCTGCTTTATGTTGGCGCGTGTCGCGATGGCGGCTGGTCAATGGAAAGCGGCGATCAAGCAGCTTAAAGCGATCGCTAAGTTAGATAAGCTGTTTGTATCGGAGGCGATTCCGCTACTGGGCGAGTGTTATGCCCAGCTGAATAATCAACGGGAATACACCGAGTATCTGCGTACGTGCTTAGCACAGGCGCCGTCTACAACTGCGATTATTGCCTTAGCGGAACAGATACGCGCCGATCGTGGTATCTATGCGGCAGGCAGTTTCATTACTGAAGAATTAAAACGTCGCCCTTCAATAAAAGGGTTTAATAGCTTAATCGATCTTCATATAGAATACGGCTCAGAAAGTGCCAAGGATAGCTTAACTGTTTTACGCGGCTTAACAGGGCAGTTAGAACTGTCTAAACCGGTTTATCGTTGTAACAGTTGCGGTTTTTCAGGCCGTTCGCTGCTTTGGCAATGCCCATCCTGTAAAAGCTGGGGTACAACAAAGCCTATCCAAGGGCTCGAAGGCGAATAACAAACTTTAGAGAATAGATATGTCAGTAGATAAAAAACGCGTCATCGTTGCGCTAGATTACCCTGATCAGCAGCAAGCACTGGCGATGGCTAAGCAGCTTGATCCCCAGCGTTGTCGCGTTAAGGTGGGTAAAGAGCTGTTTACCCGTTGCGGTCCTGGGATTGTTGAAGCGCTTCAAAGCCAAGGGTTTGAAGTGTTTTTAGACCTTAAGTTTCATGATATTCCAAACACAACGGCGAAAGCGGTTAGAGCCGCAGCGGAGTTGGGTGTATGGATGGTCAATGTGCATGCATCGGGTGGGCGTAAAATGATGGAAGCGGCACGTAATGAGCTTGAGCAAGTTAACGGTAGCAATACCTTATTAATTGCTGTGACCATTTTAACCAGTATGGAACGTTCGGACCTGCAGGAAATCGGTTTAGATATCGATCCACTAGAACAAGTGAAGCGACTTGCGGCATTAACTGAACGGAGCGGTTTGCACGGTGTGGTTTGCTCTGCGCAGGAAGTAAAACCTCTACGTGACATTATCGCGCCAGATTTTAAGTTAGTGACGCCAGGCATTAGGCCTGCCGACGCGGATGTGGGCGATCAGAAACGCATCATGACACCGTCCGATGCTATTACTGCCGGTAGTGATTACCTTGTGATTGGCCGCCCCATTACTAAAGCGGATTCACCGATAGAATCGCTTGCTCGTATCGATGCTGAATTAAGCCCGTTGATTTAAGCGTGTAAGCAGGCTATAAATAAGATCTGGCTAAGGATAGCCAGATCACTATCAAAAAAAGGATTTTACTAATGAAATACTCTATCCAGATGAGCTCTGTATTGAGTTCTATTCGTGTACTGATTCTTGCATCTATCTGTGCATTCTCTTTTCCTACCTTTGCAGCCTCAATTGATATTAATACCGCATCGGCTGAGCAGATCTCTGACGCCTTAAAAGGTGTAGGCCCTGCAAAAGCGAAAGCGATCGTTGCATACCGAACCGAACATGGGCCTTTTATAACGGCAGATCAACTGACCGAAGTGAAAGGGATTGGGGCGGCGACCGTTGATAAAAACCGTGATGCGATTCTTATCTCTAAACCTGAGGCTAAACCGAAGAAATAGCCGCCATACCCTGCGAATAAGTGAGGGCCGTGCTGGATCATCTATCTGGTAAGGTTGGCTTATTCGCAGGCTTTTATAGCCAAGCAGCGCCACGGACACCGCTAGAGTCGCCGTATTTTGCTTTGACGATCGGGGTTAAAACAGGATCACTGTGATGGCTGGCAGAAAAAAGGTAAGTGGCTAATCGTTTAGGGACCTGCTCATAGATCTCATCAATATTTGAAAGCCCGCCGCCGAGCACAATAACGCTAGGATCAAGAACATTGATAATCGACGCTAGGGCTTTGCTAAGTTGCTCTATATATAAATCACAATGGGTTTGGCAGCTGCGGTCTCCCGCTCTGGCACGTTGCCAGATCGCAAGGCTAGTGAGTCCTGTGTTGCTAGGTAATGCGGATGAAAACCCAGGGCCAGAGAGAAAGGTCTCAATGCAGTCCTGTTTGCCACAGTAGCAGGCACGTTGCAGATTATCAGACGGTACCGGCCAAGGTAGAGGGTTGTGTCCCCACTCGCCGCAGATGGCATTAGGGCCGCTCAGTAATGTTTTATTAATCACAATACCCGCACCGACTCCCGTACCTAGAATAACCCCAAACACACTGTTGTAACCGGCCGCACTACCATCGATCGCTTCAGACAGGGCAAAACAATCGGCATCATTGGCAAGACGAATAGGGCGTTTAAGTAATTTTTCTAGATCGTCATCTAAGCGCTGCCCAATGAGGCAGGTTGAATTTGCGTTTTTTATCAGCCCTGTGGCGGGGGAGATGGCACCGGGTATACCAACCCCTATCGCTTCGGCGTGATCTTGGCAGGCTTGTTCCGCGGCGGTTACGAGTTCTGCAATGCAATTAACGGTGGCGTTGTAATCCCCTTGGGGGGTATGGGTACGTTGTCGAAAAAGAGGTTTACCCTGTTCGGTTAGCGCGATCACCTCTATCTTCGTCCCGCCTAGATCAATCCCAATTTTTATACTCATAACACGCTTTTTATCGGATGCTGTTTATCAGATAGATCTTATAGCACAAAGGCCAGCGTTAATGGGAGAAAGAGCAAGCTGCCGATATTACCGATTAACACAATGGATGCGACCTGTTCAGGCTCCTGATTATAGCGTTCGGCAATCATATAGTTGAGTACCGCTGGAGGAAGGGCGCCAAACACAACTAAATAGGCAAACTGCTCGGAGCTAAGCTGCATAAAGTGCTGGCAGGCTAAGGCTAAGAGAATACCGCTAGCGGGGCATAATACGGCACTATAGGTCCCAATCCTCCAGTTTTTAAGGTCAACACTGGTCATGCGAACCCCCAAGGCAAAAAGCATCAATGGAATCGCAATTTGTCCGAGCATATCGATGCAGGTTGCAGCGGCTTGGGGTACTGATAGATCAAAACCACTCCAGATTAAACCAAGAATCGTGGCGGCAATCATCGGCATTTTAAGCAGGTTAATGAGCCGTGTTTTATGATCTAAGATGTAGATACCAACTGTAAAGTGCAGCACATTTTCCACCAAAAATAGAACAACCGCGGCTGACAGTGCGTCTTCACCAAAGGCTAAAACCATCAGTGGAATACCTAAGTTGCCGCTATTGCTAAACATAATGGGAGGGATAAATGTTTTCGGGTGAACCCCGAGTAATTTACAGGCTGGAAACAGCAATATGCCGGAGCCGATAACGACGATTGCGGCACATATAGCAAGATCTTGAAACTGGACTAAATCGAATGATTCAGCCGAGAGTACAGAGAAGATAAGTGCGGGTACAAATACATCAATATTGACCTGATTTGCGGTGGTCATATCAATCTTATAGCGCCGCGCATAGTAAAATCCCACGGTGACGATGGCCACCAGTGGGAAAACGGTTAAGAATATCCGTTCAAGTAAAAGACTTTGTGTATCCACCTACAACTTCCTTCTTAAATGGCACAAAGCCTTTATTGATCGTTAACCGGCTTTGGTTGGGCTTATTCGAAGTTTTTACCCGTTGGTACAACCATGACAGGTACTTTCGCGTGACGAATAACCTGCTGGCTGGTGTTGCTATGATGCCCAAAGCGGTTTTCTGCGCCTAAAATAATCAGGTCAGCATTCACCGATGTTGCGGCTTTAACAATGGAGTCAGCGTGATGACCTTCAGCGACTTTATGCTCAATATCCAATACGATAGGGTGCTCTAAGCTCTCAAGCTCATCCGCACAAAACTGGGCGACCCGTTCTTTCATATTCTCATGTATCGCTTGAATCCCTTCATCATGCATTTTTTGAATCAGTTCTTCAGTTACATAATGTTGGATAAGCGCGTGCCCCATCTCTCCCATCGGCTCAACAACATGCAACATAACGATCTTTGCATTGTTTAGGCTTGCTTGTTTAACCGCTTGGCGAAAAATTGGGCGAGTATGTTTGCCCAACGAGGTTGCGTAAAGAATCGTTTTTATCTGAGGGAGTGCCATCTTCTATATCCTCTATTAAAGCAGATTATAACGGTTGAACCGAGATCTGTGAGTTTTCAGGATTACTGTTATCGTTTACTTGTTTCGGTTGGCTACAACGATCAAGTAAATAAACAATAGATTTGTAATCAATGCCACTGTGATGGGTTAGACCTATTTCACAGGTACGACTGGTTGAATAGCCGGTGTTACAGGTTTTAACTTGATCTTTTAGGGTGCGTAAAGACGACGCGTTTAACTCCGGCGTGCTAAAGCCCTTATCACCAGCAAAACCGCAGCAGGTGATGTGATCAGGAATAACCACATTACTTGAGCATGCCTTAATAATGCGTTTAATCTTTTCAGCTTGGCCCATACGTGTGGCGCTACAGGTTATATGTAACGCAACGGCATCCGTTGTCGGTGTCACGACTAAACGGTCCAGTACAAACTGATCTATAAAGTCGATGCTATCATAGAGCTTAATTTTAGCATCCATATTTTCCTGCAAACGAAGACTGCAAGGACTTGTGTCGGAATAGACCGGAATTCTTCCTTGGTCCGTGCAATCCAGCAAGAAACGTTCGGTTTCATTCGCTTTATAATCTGCCGCTTCAAACATACCTTTAGATTGAAAAGGCATACCACAGCAAAGATTATCAAGGCCTTCTGGAATAATGACGTTAAAGCCCGCTTTTCGTAGCAGTTGAAGGGTCTTATCCGCTAACGGGGTCTGATCCTCTTCACCGCGGGAAGGGGCCATCGTTCGGCTTGCGCAACTGGGTAAGTAGACAACCTCGGGGCCTGTTTCATCGGGCGTAGGTTGATAGGCCTTAACTTTAGGCGCGGCTTTCGGCATTGACGGAGACCACTGTTGAACAAGCCCACCGGTGACTTTGCGCGCGGTATTGGTAATCGCACTCATTGCCTTAGTGCCTATGACTCCATGGGTAACATCGGCAATTTTAAAGGTGGCACGAGTTGCGCTGGTTAGCCCGCCGTAATGTTCGGCGAGCCATTGGGCCAGTTTAGTATGGTTCTCATTCTTCCTGCTGCGGATGGAGCGGGTCAGGTCGCCCGTATTAATGCCGACAGGACAGGTTGTTGAGCATAATCCGCAAGCCGCACAGGTATCAGTCCCTTGATATTGATACTCTTTTCTTAAGGTGGCTAGCCGTTCAGGGTCTTCGCCGCTTTTCTCTAAACGGGCGATTTCGCGCCACAGCACAATACGTTGGCGAGGCGTTAAGGTTAAGGCACGGGACGGGCAGGTGGGTTCACAAAAACCACATTCGATACACTTATCCACAAGCTCATCGGCAGCCGGTAAGGACTTTAAGTTCTCTAAATGAACATTGCTGTTTTTATTTAGAATAACGCCAGGGTTTAGAATGCCACGCGGGTCGAGTAGTTCTTTTAACTCCCACATTAAGCGATAGGCATCAACACCCCATTCCATCTCCACATAGGGTGCCATATTACGGCCAGTGCCATGCTCCGCTTTAAGGGAGCCGTTATATTTATGCACAACCAGTTTGCACACCTCGTCCATTAAGCCGTCATAGCGATCAATCTCAGCTTGCGTATCAAACGATTGGGTAAAGACAAAGTGTAAATTACCTTCTAGGGCATGGCCGAAGATCAGTGCTTCACTATAGTTCCACTTAGTAAATAGCTGGTGAAGGTCGTGAACAGCGTCGGCGAGTTGTTCAACCGGAAAGGCGACATCCTCAATAATAACGGTTGTGCCTGTGAGCCTAACGGCGCCCACCGCTGGGAATAAGCCTTTACGTATAGCCCAAAATTGCGCATTAACCGCAGGGTCTGTTGAAAACTCAATAGGCTTTGTGGTTTCTAGCCCTGAGATAGAGGCTGCTATCGCATCAACCTGTTGCTGAAGCGTTGCTGCATCGGCTGCACGGGTTTCAACTAAAAGAGCGGCGGCATCATTGGGTAGCTCTTTGATAAACGGCGGCATACCCGCTTTATTCTCTATAGAGCGTAGGCCCGCACGATCCATCAGTTCTACCGCTGATACCGGTGTCTTTTTGAGAATCGCGACCGCTTCGCAGGTGGTGCGTACGGTATTGAAGAAGATGAGCGCAGTGGCTTTGTGTTCATGCTCATCAACCGTGTTGTAGGTGATGTTTGAGATGAACCCTAACGTGCCTTCTGAGCCGATCATCAAATGCTGCAATATATCGATGGGATCTTCGTAATCAACCAGCGAGTTTAAGGCATAGCCTGTCGTATTTTTTAGTCGGTACTTGTGCTCAATACGTTCGCGTAAATCATCATTGGTACGTGTCTGTTGAGATAAACAGTCCAGTGAATCTAATAACACGCTGTGGGAACGGCGAAAGTGCTCAATACTTTCGGGGTCCGCCGTGTCGAGCACGGAGCCATCGGCCAGAACGACACGCATACTGTTTAAGGTGCGATAGCTGTTTTGCGCTGTGCCGCAACACATGCCACTGGCGTTGTTGGCTGCAATACCGCCGATTTTGGCTGTATTAATTGATGCAGGGTCGGGGCCTATTTTTTTGTTGAGAGGGGCTAAATATTTGTTTGCATTACCGCCGATGACCCCAGGTTGAAGGGTGATGGTGCTGCCATCGTCGCTAATTTTATAGTTATCCCAGCCATCGCCCAGTTGCACCAATACTGAATCGGTAATGGCTTGGCCAGATAAGCTTGTACCTGCGGCCCTAAACGTGACAGGTGTATTGTGTCGGTCCGCTAGTTTTACAATTTTAATAATCTCTTCTTCATCACTAGCACGCACCACAATCTGTGGAATCAAACGATAAAAACTAGCATCCGTGCCGTAGGCTAGGGTACGAAGAGG
>Ga0115007_10001376_pt1 | contig 15709 bp, 8 predicted proteins | sample ArcOceMetagenome_2_FD_87166 | JGI IMG/M metagenome (GOLD analysis project Ga0115007, IMG submission 87166) | Marine eukaryotic phytoplankton communities from Arctic Ocean - Arctic Ocean ARC135M Metagenome | ecosystem: Environmental > Aquatic > Marine > Oceanic | place: Arctic Ocean | collected... | reverse complement strand
GGAAAAAGTGGAGGGAAGAGTGGCGGAAAGAGTGGCGGAAAAAGTGGAGGGAAGAGTGGTGGAAAAAGTGGAGGAAAATCAGGTGGTAAGAGTGGATATTATGGATCGAAGAGTTCTTACTATGATACCTCCTCAAAAGGATCGAAAGGTGGTTACTATGATACTTCCTCGAAAGGGTCCAAGACACATGCTCCTGTTTCTTATCATAAAACCTCCTCGAAAGGGTCCAAGACACATGCTCCTGCAGTCAACCAGCACGATGACGACGAGGACGATGATTACGAATTTTATGGCTGTGAAGAAGAATATACTGCGTCTCCTTCGCCTAGCAGTAGTTCTTCTGGTTCATCGAGTTCCAGTATTCCGTTGGTAACGGATGGGCCTGATCCGTTTCCAACAGACTCACCATCGGATTCTCCTACTATGTCGTCTTCGTCCTCGCCGACTGCGCAAGTAACGTTAGAAACTGATTCAAAACGGCCAACTCCACCGCCCACTTTGAGACTACCCACAGAAAAACCAAGTCACATGCCAAGTAGAGTACCTAGTTCCTCACCTTTGAGACGTTTTCCTCCTAGTGCAGCTCCCAGCCTCGAGCTAGGTGGTGTTCCTAGTTCTACTCCAAGTGACGATACAAGTAATGCACCAACTTCTGTCCCGACTTTTTTGCCCAGTTTTGAGCCTAGCTCTACACGAAGCTTTTCTCCTTCCAGTAGACCGAGTGGAAGGCCAAGCTCGACGCCCAGCGGATCTCCATCTTCCAGACCTACTGCAAGCCCCAGTGGATTACCCAGTAGAAGTCCAACTGCTGGACCTTCTGGAAGTCCTTCCGAGTCACCTAGTGACAAGCCTTCTGCATCTCCTACCACAAATCCTACCTTAGCACCAACTGGGATCCCAAGCTCACCCCCTAGTGCCAAACCGAGTCCAGTACCAAGCATTCCACCAAGCGAAAGAGAAAGTAGTGGACCAACTATAATGCCACAGTCAAGCGCACAACCAATCGGACAACCGATCGGACAACCGATATCCGATAATCAAGCTCCTACACCAGGGTTTCTTCAACCGTCCACACAACCCGTTAGTCAGCCCATCGGTATACCAATCAATCAACCAGTTTTGGTCCAACAACCGGTATTCATTCCACCAACAGGTTCCGGTCCAACCCCCATTATTGAACAACCGGTATTCATTCCACCAACAGGTTCTGGTCCAACCCCCATTTATGGTACACCCCCACCCGGTTTTGGAACTGGTTTTGGTCCACAACCACCACCACCCCAGTTTTTACAATCGTCGGCGAAGACGGTGGATGATGCCGGTAATTCTAATATTTCCAATATATCATGTGACGACAGTCCTGATTTTAAACTAAACGGAGTATCGAGGAAAAACTGCAGTTGGATTAGTAACCTATCCAAAAACAAGGGTAAAAGGAAATGTCAAACAGAACAAGATGGAGTCCAAATTTCTGATTTTTGTCCATCAGCATGTCGATCATTTGGTTTCGGACGGTGCGCTTAAAATATTAGAAATGAGAAGAATGCCGTGTATCATGCTTATAATAATAAAGAACCAAACAAATGGCGCTACCGTAATGCACATGTACACATATGAACCATCATCATCTAGTAGTCATATCGACGAAGGGGTAAAGAGAACAGAAGAAGGGAAAAAGAAACAACGTATAATTAATTAATCTGCTACAATTTCTTTTCGAAGGAAATTTTCATTTACATGCACAGATACGTATTACATATACACATACATATAGATAAGCATAGCTATACGCTAGAGCTATAACAAATATAATAACAATATATTAAAAAATGATAACTATAACGATTCATCAATGATATCGCATACCTGCCTAGCTAGCTAGCTAGCTAGCCACGTTATTTAATTTATTAAAATACGTACATACGAATGATTTTATCTACATTGTAGCAGAGTGCATACCGTGTATATAATGCTGCTTGTTGTTTTGGCAGTCGAGCTACACGTAGTGTCCCCTCGCTCACGAGTACTTCTTCTGTTTTACGTTGATTATGAACGTATTATACTATACTATACTATACTATACTACTAAGATCGATTCGATACGATCAATCCACATCCTTCTTTCGTCTATAGAAGATGCAGATAGTTCCCATTGAAGCCGTCCATTTGTTGTTGATATCTCAAATGCATATTGATGACTACGACGACCCTCATCTAGTTTTTGTTGTTGTTGTTGTTGTTGTTGTGATATCATTGTTACTATTCCCATTCCAATATTACTGTTAGTTATATTATTATTGTTATTGATATTGTTGCTTTTCTTCCCCTTGTCATCATCGTTACCGTTGACTATTCTTTCGTCACTACCTATTTCTTTTTGATGAATGGTTGATGATATATCATGCCGTACGATAACCAAGGTATTACTATCATTATTATTATTGTTGCTGTTATTGTTATTGGTTTTGTTGTCAATACAAGTATAATTATTTTTAATGGTTTTTGGTAGTAATCTTAATCGATTTTTCTTGTTTGCAGAATTACGTTTCAGTAATGCTTGTTCACGAGAATCGTATTGATGAAGGATTCCACCACCACTACCACTACCACCACTATTCTCGATAAGAACATAATAATGTTTAGTCCAATAATATGCCTCCTCCGATGATGATGATGATATTGATGACGATGACGATCGTATGTCACCACCATCGTCGTTTGTTTTTTGTTTCTTCGTGTGTTGTTGTTGTTGTTTTAAAGGACGATGGCCTTCTCGCAAATTTCTTCTATGTAAGAATCCCTCAAGTTTCTTTGGGGGTGTAATAGTTGCAGCTGCAGCTGCAGCCGCTGCTTTCATGCTATTCGGAATTGAGGAACTAATACTTTTGCAACGACCATCGGTTCCGATATCTGCTGGACCGTGGTTATTATTATCGTTATCGTTATCGTAAACAAAATTCGCAACTTGATGTATTATATCAGCTGTTAATCCTGTAATTGAAAATGTACGTCCCGTTGTTGCTGTTAATGTACTAGGTGGACATTTATAATCATATTGTCTATAAATAAAAGTTTCATTTGGTATTGGCCAATTTGGTATATCATAACAATCTGTTATATTATTATTACAATCAATAAAATATGATATTGGTGTCCAAAATGCAATATCAACTTCATCTGTATTTAATATAAGTTCTTCATGTATTTCATTTGATGTTTTTTTTAAATGAACAGCCACAATAGGCGTTACACATAACCGGCCAATTGATTCAACTGTTGGCATTCTACATATTATACGTATATCATCATCATCAGAATTGGAACAGGAATTCCCTTCCTTCTCGTTTATGATCCTTTTCCTTATTCTTTCCCACATATTTATATAATTTAAACCAACCTCTTCATATGTTTCTCTAAATGCTGTTAAAAAAACATCGTTTTTGTCATCATTGTCTTGACGACCACCAGGAAAACAAACTTCACCAGGATGACTTCTTAATTTATTTGATCGAAGTGTAAATAATACATTCATATCAGATGATATTAATATTAATACACTAGCAGCCCTACCATCATTTTTTAATAATATATGACGTGGATTTATTTTACTTCTTTTACTTTTACTTTTGCTTTTACTTTTTTTGTTATTATTGATGATGGTCTTGGACCTGGTGTTATTGGCAGTTGTACATGAAGTAGTGGTATCATCATCATCATCATCATCGTTGCTGTTGTTGTTGTTGTTTGTCGATGCTGTAGGAAACTCCTCGTCCATTCCGATCTGAGATAAACGATCCAATAAAGAAGACAACAACAATGACGAAGATGAAGATGAAGATGAAGTGGACGATGATGTCATGGTAGGCAGAACAATGTTATTGTTTTGAGAGTGAAAGTTGTTGTCTACTACTAGACTTGCACAGCCTTCAAGTGTTGCTCGCTACTGTACAAAAACAAATAAACAAATCCAAAGAAAGCATCAGATTTGATTTTTAAAATCTATCGCTTTAAAAATTGATCGAAAAAATCTGAATTTCTCTATTCCCCCGCATCAACTTTCGATTCTACGACTCATTCGACTAAAAGTCAAAGATATCGATCGACAACACTACTAAAACACAGACATGACAAGATTTAGGTACACAAAATAAGGATCACGAAAGCAAAGCACTAACGGTATGGGACAATGGACATTTCCTTCTTGGCGCTACGGCACAGGACGACGAAAAGCAAAAGAGACGAATGCTATCCCTCTGTATATACAAAGAAGTATGATAGATTCAATATCAACGAACAAAGTCGTCAAGTCGAGTCGGAATCTAATCTCTCGTTATTGCTCAAAATGAACTCAAAAAACATATTTTATCTATACTACATACATACATAGTACACCGTTGATGATTTTTTTTCTTCTTCTCCTTCATTTTTCTCTGCAACGCAAACGAACGTCCTTATTTATTTATACAGGTCAGTTAAGTTATAATATGAAATTTCGACATTACATCTCATTAAAAAAGGCTGTTTCACAATAATAATAATAAGTAATAAGTAATAAGCAACCCCATCCAACCATCACATCGCATCACCATCCGCATCCGCATTACAATGACGTCAAGCCAAGAAAATCGTAATGATTCTTTAGTAGCAACCGAAGCTGCACCAGCCGCACCAGCTGTTGCTATGCAGAATTTCGTAACAATTCTTGGTTGTGATATTCTCAGTGATATCTTTGAGTATCTTACAATGGACACAATCGCTGCCGTTCAAGAACACAACAACAAGAATGATACTGATTCTCTTCGAAGTATTATGGAAGCGACTGATAACTGGAGTTACAAAAGACGTGCCTATCATGAAAAAACTATATCTCTAACTGCTCTTAGCATATCCCGTTATTACGCATGTCTTGTTTTTGCCACGGAATCAACTATTGTTGATAACATTTTTGAATATCTATCGGACGATGATATTTCTAATTTAAAACAGACCAACATGTTGTCTGATGATCCTCCTAAGAACCCGTTTATTCTACCAATTATGAAACTACAAAATACTGTCAAACATCGCAATGAAAAACTTACAAAGTATCTTGACTATGTCGACGACGACAAGACGAAGAGTGAGTGTCAATAAAAAAGCGAGCGTGAATTCGAACGCTCTTCAGGAGACATTCGACGACGACAACGACGACGACGATGATGATTTTTGACAAAAAAAATGACCACAACGACGAGATTCATTCAAAGATATGTTTAAATTCTTTTGTCGATTGGCACTCTGAAACATATAGCCTTTAAAATTTTAAAAACACTTCACTGCTACATTCGAAATTCGTATTTAGCTAGATATATATTTAATTGCGGTTGCTTGCGGAACAATTTGCTTGTTGTAGCCATTTCTTATTTATTTAAAATTAAAGGTTATATTATATTATTAATTGCATTATATTACTGTATACTGTAGTCTCCTGGATTTGATCTCTAATGAATGATTACGTTAGGTTGTGCATTTTACGCCTCCCTGTATTTACGTTTGCGATTGTGTCTTGTGTCTTGGTTTTTGCTACCATCATCAACAACAACTTCATCATATTGAGTACGGCATGGATGATTCTCAATAAACATCGGCCAGTATTGATGTACCAAATGAAATAATCCCGTTGAACATTTTTTACGATCCTTACTCTCTTGACTGTCCCATTCGTACGTATCGTAAATTTCAGAAGACTTTTTGTAAGTCCTCTCCAATATGATAGGCCATAACGAACGATTAATCTTGGGGTTGTTATCGGACCCCATAGTAGAACTAATATATTTTCTACCGGCATGATTGATTCTTAAAATGTGTTCGACATCTGGATCGTACACATCCCCATTCGTACCTAATCCTCGTCCAAGATTCGAAATCCCATTGAACGTATCTAGAAGTGTGAGCAATGCCGCTTTTTCCTTGGGATTCTTGTCGTTAAAGACAGGATTAAGGCTTAGATTCAATTTGCGCAGATTGTTATTATTGGTTTGTACATTCCGTGACAATGAAACTGCTTGGAGTTGATTAAACCTATCTTCGACGCCCAAAAGACTCTTGATTTGGTTCATGACGACATTAATTTCATGTAGGTCTGGGAATTTTGGTCGGACGTCAAAAAGCAACAGTTCTAAATCATTTTCGTTCAATTCACAACCACCTATCATTATTACTTTGAGACTCCGTCTAAAACACAAATCATCATTTTGAAGCGCATGAAGAACTTTATTTGATTCTTCTCTTTCTAGACTGAGAAAACATAGTTCTTCAAGCGTATTTGAAAATACTTGTAAGAACGTCGATAGGGATGAGCCAAATTCTGACGTATATACCATCACTTTCTTAGTAGAAGGAAGTCGCAATCCCTCTGGAATATTTTCAAACACATCCGTAGGACAATCACATAATGTGATTTCTTTGAGTAGCATTAAATTGCCGAATGAATCGGGAATCAATTGACATCCATAAAGCTCAACACTTTCCAACTTGTCAAAATATTCGATAATCGGTGGCAAATCGAAAGTGCGAAAATACTCGTCTTCTTCATCATAATAATGTCTATAAAGACGTAAAAATGTGATTTTACCAGTTTTAGGATCTATCTTGATGTCTTCCTTACCATCGAAATAAGTGTCGAATTTAACCTTGTGGTCATCTTCTTCTGTACCATTAACAACGGCGTTTAAGTAATCATCTACTATTCCTATCTGATACAACAAAATTCGCAAATAATACCGATCCATGGTATTCATATAAGCGGGGAGTAACTTAATGAAACCAGCGATACCTTGTACTTGTACTTGTTCTTGTTCTTGTTCTTGTTCTTGTTCCTCCTCCTCCTCCTCCTCCTCCTCCTCCTCCTCCTCCTCCTCCTCCTCTGTGTTGCCATCGCTATTTGCTGATGATATACTGCTATTTTCTTCTCCAGACGAATTGTTGTCGTCGGTTTCTTCTCCAGTCGAATCATCTTCTATTACACGTCGTTGTTGCCCATCATCATTCACTTCTATTGCTTCTGCTTCTGCTTCCGCTTCCGCAATAATCGTTTCGGTCATTATTGTGTATAGTTCTCTCTCTCTCTCTCTCTCTCTCTCTCTATTAATCGATGCCGAATAATAAAGAAACTTCTCTGTTTTGTGAGCTGGATGTATGTTTCTTCCCAGCTTACTTACTAGCTACAGTACTAAAGTATGCTAGTATCAGGTGGTGCCAGATAAGGTATGTTTTATGCTTTATTATTGATTTATAATATTAATTCGCTCGATCCTCTTTCGACGAATGAATAAATAACAGCTTATACTCTTCTTGCCTTTGCTTGTGTTTAATATCGGTCTCTTGTCGTGGAATGGTTCAATCGGTGGCTTTCTAATGTTTTTTGTATCAAAATATCCCATCGATCGTGCATACCGGTCATATAAAAATCCTTCAGTAATTCTACTAGTAGTAGTCGCATTGAAAAAGCTCCGCCAAATTTTCGGTACCATAATCAAATAATATATAGCTAAAATGACTCTAACAATTAGCCCATACTGTACTACAGTACGAGTAAAAGAAAGAAGGGTATGCTTGAGTCTATGTATGTGTTTAGGCCTAATACACAACACTCTCTAAATACTAAATACATCCTGGTTGACACTTTAGCATGCAACTCAACCTATCACTAAGAGGAGGAAAACAGCCAAAAGTCCAATCTAACTGTCAACTCAACCAAATCCAAAAAATACAAGGTGTGATATACTACAGTACTCAACTGCAAAACAGTCACATGTAAGCTAAGAACAAAACTAGACAATATCAGCAGTAGCAATAACAAGCTCAGTACCAACTATTATTTGCAACCATATGTGATGACAGATGGTAGCTTTGTAGAAAGAAAGAAAACATCATCATCATGGGACCAACACACACTCTGGTGGTCGGATCGGGGAAATGAGGCATGTGTAGAATTTGTTGTGCATTATTAACAGCTAAATATTTGGGGCCGTGTGTTATCGCATTTGCCTTTTTTTGTGTATGCGTATATGGGGTTTCATCTACAATTCAACACAAGGTGGCTAACACTTAAGAAGAGTGTACAGTTAGCTAAAACCCCTACAAATAACAACATCAAAAAATAAGGAACCCTTGATCATGACATGTATGAGGGAAAGTAAGTACCAACATGGTTCTTGTGAGACTGCCATTTTCTGCATCCTCTTTGCTATTAAATTTACTCCAAAATAAAAAAAAGAGAAGAATTGAGGCATTAAACTGTGAACAATACAAGTACTATGTGTTGCCCTCTTCACCATATGCTATCAAAGGCTAGTGCACTGCAATGGACAATGTGTTTCCCAACCAAGTTGAGCACAGCATGAATTTAGAAAGACAGTTCTAACACAATTCTTAAATTGTTGATGATTTATTTTTATACCCAAACAATAATAAATCATTACTATTGAATGCTGTGGTTACAGCATGCAGTTAGGGTATATAATCCCCCCTCTAGCAAACTAAAAATATTAGTCATTTGTGTTAGTACCAGTTATTCTTTTATTATGAGAATAATCAGACTATCTCATTAAACACGAAAAAAAACTCAAAATAGCCAGTTATACCATCACCTAGCATTAGATATCTAGGCATATCATCACCACAAACCAAAGTCCAGTAAAGTATATGGAACCACCATTTACTACTTTCTACCAGGTATATGATATATATACAAGTAGAAGGAATTGCACAGGGATAGTATATCCTGTTGGCGCGCATATTAATGAAAGCAAAAAGTCCACAAACTACATAATAATAATCCAGTTATTTAAAAATAAAAAACTAGCAACAAATAAATTTATATCACTTGAGTATTTTGTCGACCAGCATACTGTGTCAGTAACCGTGTAAGCCTTTCAACGGGCGATCTCTCACATGCGTGCCCGTCTTCACATCCTCCACAGCATTGTCCATGATTATGGCCACTATTACCACCAAACAACTTCTCACGACAAACCCTCTCATCATAATCGTTTTCGTCTTCATCAAAAACATCATTCTTGCGCCGGCGATAGTAATCTTTTAGCTTGATATCCTGGATAACTGTATCAAAAAGTAACTCAAAAGGATCGTCACAAGGCTTTAGAGACTGAGGACGATACGTGGAATTATGGACGAACCTTGTGCAGAAACGAACCCACGCTTCTACTTTGTTAAAATTACTTGTACACGAGTGCTGACGAAACTCTATCGTGTTTATACGATTGTGTTTTAGGTTTTGAAGATTGAGTTTGTAGTAACGAGGTCCCTTTGGATTAAATTTGCTTGGATTTATCAAGTCATAGAGCTCAAATCGACTTCTGCAGTTAATAATTGCGCTGTGTTTTCTTCCGTTTCCATGTTGTTTGATGGCATCTCGATTACTGATACAAAACTCGTTGCGACTATCCCTACGCGATGGCGGCATGAACGTATCGATCTCCTCTTCGTATTTGATATAATTCAAACATACATTTTTCAATTGTTCAAGACTAAGATTTTCCACATTCACATGAACGTGAAATGCCATAGATGTGTTAAGAGAAATGGTTCCACTTTCCCTCGCCGCCTTAAGGACCCTGTTACATTGATCTAATCCATCTTCACCATTAAGTATTGGAGACACTAATTCAAATCTGCTGCAGTTTGGTGACGAAATCGAACACACAACAGAGCTATCAGGGACCAATTTCCAACCATTATATTGTTCCTTCCCCCCTCGATAATCATCCATAGAATCTTTTACACAAACATCGGCGTGGTTCTTAATATATTTGGCAATATCATTTTGATCCGTTCCTCTCGAACAAGACATTTCAAACTCCACACCAAAGTCAATACTCGGAGCAGTGATATAGTGGGGTCGAAGTTCTCGCGCCTCATAAAATTGCAACGACTTCGATCGACAGTCTTCCATTTTGGCCAGAAATGAGTATACCTGGGCAGGTTTGCCGCTGCGTCCGATTAAAAGAATGGTGATTTTTCTAAATGCTGGAAATTCTCCACGAAAAGAAAATCGATGAGCGACCGTACCATCACTCAGAGTTGTAGGAAAACGACTGTATACATTGTGCGTTTCGCCGGTTGATGCGAATCGAAATCCGACGAAATCAACGAGATCGGCATTTCCTGAAATAATATCAACGAAGAGAGTCCATCTTCCAGTTGTTTCGTCGTAATCATTTCCGTACTCCCAAAAGCACGATTTGCGTCGCTTAGGTACTTTCTTCGATTTGCGATAGGGAGCAACTTTAATGACACGCCGTCTACTACCTCTTCTTGATATTGTCATCGTTTCAATGCGTTTCAATGCTGCAAATATGTCCTTCTTTTAACGTGTAATGAAGATCAGATGTAAATAGCCAACGAGGATGTTGAGCCTTCTGTCAAGTGTCAAGGAATAAAGGGATTTCTCGTGACAACTTACAACTATAAATAGTTCGCGCCATAATTAATCGGATCGTATGAGTCAAAAGATACGCTAGAAATCGTCATTGGCAAAAACATCACATCACCTTATAAAAATTACGCAGTAAATTACATGCCAGCTGGCTGTATCACAGTCTTACTGAAGCAAAAGATACCACCTTCTACCTTCTGTTCAAGCACTCGTTGACGATAGCTACTTGTATATTGAACGGTCAACTCAACAATCGAATCGAAGACACATCAACCGTACCGGTGTAACGATATTAGTACAAGTATTTTGAAAATGGCATACAACTGCAATATTTGCAACGTGCATTGTCCAAGTGACTACCAGCTAACACAGCATCTTCGTGGGCAAAAGCACGCAAATGTTGTCAAGTACGGGAAAGAAAAGAAATCTTCTTCCTCGTACGATAGCGGTGGTGGCGGTGCTGGCGTGTGTTACAAGTTTCAGAAGAATGGATTCTGTCCTTACGGAAATTCTTGCACTTACCGGCACATCAAGAAGAATAAGCCTACAAGCATTACTACTCCAAGTAAGACATGTCAAGTAGCGGCGACCAATCGATCAGGTCCAGCTCCCTTGGGAGTATGTTATATTTGGTGGAATCGGGGCAACTGTGACAAAGGTATGTCATGTACCTACAAGCATAGTATTACCACTGCGTCTTCGCTATCATCATCAACAGCGAAGATAACGTCTCAAGATGATGACGATGATGATACTGATGATTTTTGTAAAGTCATCAACGATGGAATTCTTGTCAGTCCACCATCACAGATTAAACGTCCCAGAGATAATGGCAAAAATAACATTGTTGTCTCGACCGAAATCATCCTCTGTAAAACGAACAATCCAGATAAAGGGAATGAAGAGAAAAAAGAACAACCGACCACCGTGAAGAAATTAGCTTCTATATTTTGTAAAACGACGGCATCAGCGAAACCAAAAACGAAGGAGGAATCAAAATATCCAGAAATATATCGTAATTTATTCTATCGCAAACAAGATATCAATTTGTTAATTAAGGATGGATTGGTTGTTTGGGAATTTGCATACAATGTCAAAGTTATGGAGGCAATCAAGGTATACATCAAGGGTAGAGCATGGAATCCGAATATTGGTGGTAGAAAAGGTTGCTGGACTGCACCTATTGAAAGCTTACCCGATTGTATTGATTTGTACGAGCATATGGGTAGGACTGCATCCGACGGATTGAGGAATCGAGCAATGCAAATCAAGAGATCATACGGAGATTCTTCAGCGTCTGATGCAATCAAATTATCGATTGATATCTATCTCAACAACACCAGTTCGGTGGGATCTATCGATGTGACGTTCTTATATGACACAGCAATTGTTTCTGCCTTTAAGATGCTTCCACCCACTCAACGGTCATACGACCCAGCTTCTAAGGTATGGACGGTCGATTTATTCGCATTGCCGTCCCTTATCGATATTCTGATCCCACTAGGTTACAATGCAACAAAGCGTCTTAGAACTATCTCCAATCTAACGAAACTTGTAGATGATTTAGTCTACGACGACCAAGATGCAGATGCCACTATAAATAATAGTCTAGCTGCTACTTTTGAAGAGATAAATGACAAACATGATGAAGTAATCGACCTTTCAGAAGATTCTGACGACGACGGAAGTAGCAATAATAATAATAATAATAATAATAATATGTTGTCGAAGCTAGCTGCCGGAAACGTCGACAAATGTAATAAGCTCGAAAAGATTTTGAAATCATTGGTACGGCTTGTTGGACAAAACAATGATTCCAATTCTCCGACGATCGATGTATCAAGTTGTGGAACTTTCAAGCGACCAAAGATTGAAGAAACTACTACCGGTACTAGCTATAATAGAAGAGCATCGCGGTACGATGATGATTTTGATTATGATGATGATGACGGATACGATGATTATATGCATGGATACGAGGATGATATAATGAATGAACTTGACACGTACATGCAAAATTACCGGAGCCGTGATCACCACCGTGGCGGCAGCAGTGTTGGAAAAACGAGTCAGCATTTACCATCAGACTGTGACTGTGGAAACCCCCATAAGATGTCTGCAGGAAAACACACGTGTCGATACTTTGGAACCTTCCAATGTGTGGGATGCGATAAGCGTTGGACGAGCGCATATTGTTGGAAAGGAGAAAAACAAGCATGTAGAAGTTGTAATGAAGAAAGCTTTCCGATACAAAAAGATAAACTTGATGGTAGACCTCCCGTCATGGAATCAGCATCGGGACGAGGACACGATTCTGCCCGGTGTGGTAGATGCCGATCTCTCGGATACAATTGTAGCTATTAATAAAGAGAAATAAACTTCATGTTAAATGCTTTTTATTAATTATGTTTCAATTTTTCCTGGTAGATTTTTTGTAATGTCTTTTTTTTGTCTATTCATAATACAGGGGAATTTTTATTATTATTTCTTTTTTCGTCGATCGTTTGTTTACATCTCCTTCCTTTTTTGTGTGGTTTTACGTAGTTATTTTTACTGGTAATATTACTATTATGCTATTATGCCTTTTATTTTAAAAACCCAAATCAATTATGATGCATCTTCTAATGATCGACGAATCGCTTCCGCAATCATATCATCTTCGGTTTGATTTGTATCATTGCGTGGGGGTTGCTGCTGCTGCTGCTGTTGCGCCGGTGGTGCTCCCACATCATTATTGTTATTGGGCATCATACCACCCATGCCACCACCCATACCATTATTTGCACCACCACCATTAGCGGCCATAGCTTGACGTAATTGTGCTTGTACTGTTGGATCTTGCATCCGTTGTGTCATTTGTTGTAACATAGCAGGATTATTTGACATAGCTTCCATTTGTTGACGCATCATTGGTGAAATATTTGGATTATTTTGCATCATTTGTTGAATCATAGGATTCTATTTATAATAATATCATATAGGATTGTAAACGTTCGTTGTTAGTATTGCAGTATTTTATTATTGCGAATGAAAAAGGAAGGAAAATAGAAGAAGAAGGAGAAAAAAAAAGGGTTAATAAAGTTGATCTTTCATCCCATCTTATTTAATGCATGCACACAATTACTTCCACAGCACAACCAACAACAACAACAAAAGCGCGTTTTCGTATGTTATGTACGTACCTGTAATGCAGTCGCTAATGATTCCGGATTTTGCATCATTTGAGACATCATATTTTGCATATTAGGATCATTCATATTCATTCCACCTGGTAATCCTCCTCCTGGAAGTCCTCCTCCAGCTGGTAGTGGAAAATTCGGCATCATTCCAGTTCCAGTTCCATTAGCACCAGGAACTCCAGCACCAGGAACAACAGGTTGTTGTGCTTGTTGCTGTTGAAGTTTTGCTTGTTGAGATGCATCAATAACAATTTGTTGTGCCTTTTCTGTTAAGTATGTCCATTTTTGTGCTGTGGCTTGTAATTTATATACTTCCTCACCACTTATTGTATCATTACCAACAGTAAAACCTGTTGCTAACATACAATCATGACCACCAATTAATCCACCAAGTCTTTTATTAAATGCAGCATTTTGTTTTTTTACTTGTCTATATTTTTCTTCCATTGGATTATCAATAATATTTTTTAATACCTTTTCTAATGTTGTAACACCTGTTGAATAAATACTTGGTGGATTATTTTGTTTTAATCGTAATAATGATTTTATTAATGGATCATTATTATCAGTATTGTCACTACTATCACCATTAGGATTTAAAATAGGCAATGATCTAGGAATAGATGCAGCTGATGATCTTGATCCCATCGGTCTTGATAAAGGTGGTACAACAGTACGATTACTATCTACTGTCGCACCAGCAGTTGAAGAAGAAGTTGTTGTTGTCGTCCCTGATACTGTATTGTTGTCGCCATTAGAATTAGAATCAACAGCAGTAGCAGCAGCAGTAACAACAGGTTTACCCATACAATGTAACACGCTATCATTTTCAAGTTTATATTCTATTAAAACTGAATGCGGAAGTTTATCATCATCTTTAATCATTCGTCCACGAAAAATTAAACGTAATTCTGTAATAGGAATTTTTGTTACGTTTGATACATGTGTTCGTAATTGTATTGGAGTCATATTAGTTGTTTCATTATCATTAATCGTTAATGGAACACGTTGTCCACTACTTGCAGTGATTGTACAAAATAATTGCATCCTGGCGTCTTGAATTTGAATCTTTATTAATATATTAATAGTCTCTCGTTTTTGTTTCGAAGGTTTTCAACAACTGTGTACAGTAGTAAGGTCGAATGAATGTCCCTTTCTGTTTTTCCTTTTTCTTCTATTCCGTTGGTCTTTCACATTCAATTTTGAGTTGAAAACTTGAACAATAATAACAAAAACCAAACAATGGTGGCAAAGAAAAAATCTGCCGAACGCCGAAGACCGCCACTACTCCACAGGGCCCTCCTCCCTTTTTTTTTCCTGATCGATCGTGAGACAGATTTCAAATCACGCGCGTACTAAACTATCTCTTGAATCAGAAAATATGATATCGTTGGTGTCATCACGCGTGCACAAATACAAATTATTTCCAAGGAACAACTCATCAGCTCGATGACGATGATGACGACACGACACGACAAGCATTATTACTCATCTATCATCGCTCCACTAGTACTGTAGCTAACTTCTACTTGTAGCTGTGATGTTGCTTTTACTACTAAAGTATTCTGAATGAGGAATTGTTCAACTCAACTCAACTCAGCTCATCATCTTCAGGTCATAGAAATTACTAGTATCTAACTGCTGGCGTAACATGGGATATTGTATCTTGTATCTTGTCCCCATAATTTCCTAAATTCTAGCTACAGTAGCATTCATATAACTCAGGAAGACGACGAAAACAAGAAGAAGAAGAAGAAGAAAAAACCAGACAATGACGACATTGCCATCAACGACGACATTTTTGATATTATTATTTTCCTTCTTGACACTACTTGTATCAAACATCGCTGTCGTATCTGTTTCGGCATTTACATCGCCATCGTCGTCGTCATCGTCATCATTGACGTTTTCCCATGATGCGACTACTACTAGTAGCACTAGAACTGGTGCTGATAAACAACGTAAAATAAGGACTACGTCATCTCTTAAAGCGTCACCATTCGACGACAACAGTAATAGTAATAACGACGATGATATCTTTCAAGGAATTAAAAACTTCTTTTCGAAACTAACAGAAGATAATAATGATAAT
>Ga0115007_10001375_pt1 | contig 15715 bp, 13 predicted proteins | sample ArcOceMetagenome_2_FD_87166 | JGI IMG/M metagenome (GOLD analysis project Ga0115007, IMG submission 87166) | Marine eukaryotic phytoplankton communities from Arctic Ocean - Arctic Ocean ARC135M Metagenome | ecosystem: Environmental > Aquatic > Marine > Oceanic | place: Arctic Ocean | collected... | reverse complement strand
TGTTGAGGTGATTTTATTACACACCTCCTCAACCCCCTCTTTAGTGGTGTCCGTAATGAGCACACAAAACTCCTCACCACCAAACCGACAGACCAGATCAAACTCACGTAACACCAGCGTCAACGTATTTGAAACAGCGACCAACACCTGATCACCGACATCATGGCCCGCCGTGTCGTTAATGGTTTTAAAGTTATCAATATCGATCATCAATACCGCAACAGCATTACCCGTCCGATGGGCCCGCCTTAGTTCCTTTTTACCTAGATAGAAAAACTGACGGCGGTTATATAAACCGGTCAATGGATCGGTATTGGCCGCTTGGATCAGCTTCTCTGTCACCTCACGCCGTGCGGCATCGATCTTCTCCTGAACATAGGCCGAGATACTGATCATTAAAACCAAAAACCAGGTCACAAATATAACAAACATACCGATATATGAAGAGTTGAGTTCATTCGATAGCGAAACGAAAAACAGCCCGACGGAAAAAGGCAGTACCATCCCACTGATGGACTGGAAACGCGCGATACGCCCACCTAAATAGGGACTAAGAATCGCTTTAAACCCGCCATAATCTGAGGTCTGTGCAAGTAATGACCAGCCTAACAGGAAACCGATAACAGCCGTGTATAGCGACATATGGCTATAAAAAGAGGCTAACCCGTAGGCATAACCAATAAGTGAGATACATGGAATAGATATGGCCACATAAGCGATGATCTGTTGCAGACTTTTTCGATCGTAGATTCCGGCCAACGACGCACAACTGAGTATTAAAAACATAATGGCGGTATTGATACTTAGATAGTTACCTAAGGCTGAAGCGTGAACATGCCCCTGCTCCCGCTCAAAAATAATATTAGGTGGCAAAAACTCTGTGCTGAAAACATAGTCAATGATAGCAACAAGCACCGTAATCGCACTGACAGAAACCAAGGCTGTCTTCAAACACCCCAGAAGAGAAGGCTGGTTAGGTAACAGGATAGAGACACTCAGAAAGAGTGCGATAACGGCGGTAACCGGGTGGGTCGCAGGTTCCAGTGCAAGCGGACGATATAAAAACTCAACCTCCATCCAATAACCGAGAAGTATGGTGACTGAAAAAAGAATTGCGAGAATAGAGAGCTGAAACGAGATCAGAGAAAAAACACCGGGTAACTTCCACGCTTTAGACTTTAAGTATTCTTGTTCAATACTTGAGGCCAACTGATCAATATCGTGGGTTACACTATTACTCAACTTATTTACATTTTTTTTCGCCACCGATTTAATCCATTAAGTGAAGGTGAAGAGTTTTTCTGCATCTCATTCGACCGATGCGGATTGTGCATTTGCACAATAAAACTTAGTTCACCCCACGCGATTCCTCAAGTATTCAAACTGAAATATCTGCATACACGTTTATTGCCTCCCTACGCGAATAACCAGCAAAACCTAGCCGCCAGCGCCACACCACGTAGCCGAGATAAGGATCTACTATCTGGCATACAAACTGCTTAATAAACAATCAGAGAGAAATGATGCTTTTTGAGGTCTAAGTATGAGTTTACGTAACCAAATCAATATTCGCGTGTTGAGTATTGTCCTTATTGTGTTAATCGCAGGGGGCGCCATCGCGATATGGAAAGCTAAAAGTTCAGTCGAGGATGAGGTCAGCTCCTCTTTTCAGCTCGTCAAATCGATGCTGGATTTTCAGCTAAAGCGTGAAAACATATTGATCTCACCGGAAAGCGAAGCGTCTTGGTTGACCCATCTCGCTTCCCTTAAAGAAACCCGTCACGTGAAGATAGTCATTTATGATAATGACGCTCCAGAGATGACCGCGACAGCCTCGCATATCGAAGAGGAAGAAAGCACACCGCCTCATTGGTTTGTTTACGCTGTAAGCCGCGACTTCCCTGTACTTGAGCACCGTATTCACTTTCCTAAAAATAGCCGTAAAAGTATCCTTATTGCGACCGATCCTAATGACGAAATCAATGAAGCATGGAGTGAATTTTTAACCCTATTTTGGTCTATTATTGCCATTCTCACCGTCCTATTTATGACCATTAACACCCTATTTAACTCAATGTTAAACGCCGTTATTGACATACTTAATCGCTTAAAAGCGATCTCTTCAGGGGAGTATGGTTCACCATTGGCTAAGCATCACATCCAAGAGTTTGATCTCATTTCACAAGAGATTAACGAATTAACGCGAGCGCTTGAGCAATCAAAACAAACCAATAAAAAGCTCACCAATCACAGCCTTAACATCCAAGAAAATGAAAGAAAGTCCATGGCCCACGAGTTACATGACGAGATGGGACAGTCGCTAACCGCAATAAAAGCCATATCTGTAGCAACAAAACAGCGACAAAGTGGCGCAACTGTCGCATGTGAGACAATTATCAGCATCTGTGACCACCTATCCAACATCGTGCGATCACGCATGCTAACCCTGCACCCGCTTTGCTTAGCCGAGCTGGGGCTGAAAGATACCCTAAAGAATTTAGTGCAAGAGTGGGAACAAACCCACCTCTGTACACAGGTTGAACTTAAATTCGACGGCGAGCCTGATCAGATTGACCATCAAGCAGCCATACACATATATCGCATCACCCAAGAGTGCCTAACCAATATTGCAAAACACGCTAACGCTAGCCACGTCAGTATCCACTTAACACTCACAGATACGAATGAGGTGTCACTGCTCATCAAAGATAATGGCTCCGGTATTTTGCAAGATGATAAATCAAAAGGCTTCGGTCTATTGGGCATAAAGGAAAGAGCTGAAAGCCAAGGAGGGAAACTCAACATTATCTCTAACCTTGGGGCAGGCATGTTAATCGATGTGTTTCTTCCACTTTCAGGAGTGAAGTCATGAGCAATAAACTTAATATACTTCTTGTCGACGACCATGAAGTTGTTCAAGCCGGATTCAAAATGCTGCTCTCATCCTATGAGCAGTTTGACCGGATCGATACCGCTAACAGTGGAGAGGAAGCGATTCAGCTCTACCGGAAATTACAACCTGACATTGTTGTGATGGATATATCGATGCCTGGAATTGGCGGCCTTGAAGCCATTAGGAAAATTGTTAAAACCTCCTCTGACGCGATGATTCTGGTTTACAGTATTCATGATAGTGCGGTCTATACTGAACGCGCCCTGCAAGCAGGTGCACGGGGCTTTATCAATAAGAACAGTGCCGCTAACTGTTTAGCCGAAGCGATTCTTTCTGTCAGCGCAGGCAACATCTTCTTAGATAAAGCACAACCAACCGTTGACCTTAGTGTCCGAAACGAAAAAGAAAATACAAACCCAAGTACGCCGGTAGAGTTGTTATCGCCGAAAGAGTTTGATGTGTTCTGCTTATTAGCCAAAGGCTTAAATGGGCATGAGATTTCGGCAAACATGTGTCTAGGCTACAAGACAATTGCAAATTACAGCACGCGGATTAAAAATAAACTCAATGCCAACACAACGGTAGAGCTGACTCATATCGCCCTCGCATCCGGTGTATTAAAGGTATAAAAGCCGTCGAACCTTATAGGTAATCCGACACGGAAACGACCCTTGCCTGTAATGCAGCATGCATAAGTTCAAGGTCGGTTTTTACCTCCAGCTTACTTTTAATAATGTAATAGGCGTTGGAGACGGTCTTAATGCTAATGGAGAGTGTTTCGGCAATATCCGCTTTGCTTTTTCCCTCCACCAGCATGCGCAATATCTCATACTCACGTGTGGATAACTTATTCACAATGGCCGATTTTCCATGCAAGCTATCCAAGGCAATCGCTCTAGCGATATCTTCGCTAATCGCTAAACCGCCTTTCACAACGTCCATAACCGCTTGAATCAGCTCTGCTGGGGCGCTGCTTTTAGTCACATACCCCTTAGCTCCCGCCTCAATCACTTTTTTCGCCATAGACGGGTTCTGATGCATACTAAACACCAATACTTTGGCTTTAGGGTCCAACTGACGAATCTGGATCAGAGTTGCCAGCCCCCCCTTACCCGGCAGTGACAGGTCAAGAATAACAAGGTCGGGCTGATGTTTCCGAAACAGAACATAAGCCTCTTCCCCGCTTTCCGCTTCAGCAACAATCGTAAAACTCGGTTGTTTATTTAACAGCGAGCGATAGCCTTCGCGCACAATTGCATGATCATCAACCAATAAAATATTAATGAGTCCCATCATCTGCCTCATATTCCGACACCGGTATAATCGCTTCGACCTTCAAGCCACCAAGCGAAGAGCGCGCTAAGCTAACCTCACCATTCAACGCGTTAACCCGCTCCTTAACACCTAACAAACCATTGCCCGGTTTCAATAAGGTTTCGGCACGGGTTAAGTTCCCATTATCCTCGATCTGTAATAACAGCTGCTCCCTCTCTGAATCAGGACAGCAGAGCAACACCTCAACCCGCGAGGCTGACGCATGCTTCACCACATTTGTCAGGCTTTCCTGGACGATTCTCAATAGATTAACCGCGACAGCGGCAGGGACCTGATCACACCGCCCCTCGGTCAGTAAATGGCAATCCACCCCTTGATGCTTCCCGTTCCACTCATCAATCATGGAGCCTAGATTTTCCACCAAGCCCAGTTCATCTAAGTCGGCGGGTCTCAACCTAAAGAGTAAGTTTTTCACTAACCCCATCATCTGTTGGGCAATTGCCGTAATTTGATTAACCTTAGGTGACAGCTCGGGACACTGCTCCTTTACCTCGCCCTCCATGTAGTACGCAATGGCACGTAACCCGGTTAACGACTGGCCTAGCTCATCATGTAGCTCACGACAGAGGTGCCGCCGTTCCTCCTCTTGCAAGTGCAGTAGCTTCATGGATAACTGCTTACGTTCATCAAAGGTTGCTTGCAAGGTAGCAGCCATCGAATTGATACGCTGTGCTGTGTCCTGCCACTCTTTCACCCTAAAGTCCGGCAACCTAACCTGGAGATCACCCTCTTGGATTTTACCTAATGCAGCAGTCGTCAACCGCACCGGCTTTAACACCCACCCCAAGGTGATATACAGCAATATACACAAGGTCATAACCGTAATAACGGACATCTCCATGAGATTACTCAGATCTCGCCACGCCCGATGCAACAGCACTAAAAAACTGGGTGTCGCACTAACCCTGCCTTTCACCTCCTCGTTAAACACCACATCAAGCTGGCTACCCTGCTCTGCCCCAAACTGGTAAATATAAAGGGTTTTAAACCATACAGGCCAAATTTCCTCTGAAACATCCCCTTTACACAAACTACGTTCAAGCTGCCCCTCTACGCTTTCATACTGCACACAGAAACCTGAAATACTGCTATTACTGTTTTGCCAAAGGAAAAAATCGGGGAACTCTGCTGGGTCCTGCATCAGGTTATGTGCTTTTAACAGTTGCCACTCCAGCTGCTGTTTAACCGAGTTAGCAATTTGCGCCGCCTGATCTTGAGCCTCTTGGTTCGACTGATACAACGCGACAACCGCCGACACACTCATCGCCACTGAACCGGAGAAGATAACGAGTAACATCAGCAATGTATTGAGCTTGATCGGTCTCATAGTAGTACGCACTTCATTAATTGTTAAAATTCATTCTAAAAAACAAACGGGATTCATGTATCGGGCTATATGCCCGACCCTAGTAGTCAATTTGGCTGTTACACCGCCACAAGATCCGAGCTAACTTATCCACTCACTTTATCAGTGACCGCGCAAAAGCTTTAGTCGCGGCTAAAAATAATAAGAGGATAAGTCATGAGCCTACAAAGCATCGAAGATGTCGTTGAATGGAAACAGTTTGGTGATTTAGAGCATTTTCGTTATTCGATACTCTATATTGATGATGAACAACAACGCGCCGAAATTCTATTTAAGTTCGAAGCAAACAAACCCATCATTCTCCATCGTCATAATTCACTGAATAAACTATTAGTGCTTAAGGGGGAGCATCATATCTTTAATGCGGACGGTTCGCTGTCAGAAATACGCGCCACCGGAAGCTATACAGTGGCACCAGCCTCCGACGCCCCCCATGCGGAGTGCGGAGGTGACGGCGGCACCCTTATCCTATTCAGTATTTTTGATAACACCTCCGGCGGTCCCCTGTACGACCTAATGGACCCCGAACAAAATATCGTAGGCAGCCTATCTATGTCCGACTTAGTCGCCCTGTATAACGCCTAGCCCCCGTTAAATACAAGAATACTGCCCCACAAGGCGGCCGAACGGCTCGGCCGCCTCTTAGCGTCCGCGCAGCCATACCCCCAAAGTAGAGCCCGCGTGCAGCCCGCACGACTTTTGATAACCTAGAATATCGGCTACCATGTAACCCACACAACAATCCATCATTCGATTCGTCTATCAGCGATAGCGTACACTACGGAGCCACTCGATGGGGTCAATCTCGGTTAGCTGCCTGCTCGTGTTGAGCTTGTTGCTCCACACCGCTCACGCAGACGATATTAATGTCGCTGTCGCATCCAACTTCACCGCCCCGATGAAAGAGATAGCCTCTTTATTCGAGCACGCGTCAGGCCATAAGGTCCGTTTATCCTTTGGTGCTTCCGGTAAGTTTTATGCCCAAATAAAACATGGCGCCCCCTTCCATCTCTTCTTTTCCGCCGATCAGCAGAAACCCGCTCAGCTAGAGCGTGAGGAACTTATCGTACCCGGCAGCCGTTTCACTTACGCCGTGGGTCAGCTCGCTCTGTGGTCAGCGCAAGAAGGGTTTATCAAAGCCAATCCTGATCGCTTATTAGCTCTTCAGTTTAATAAACTGGCGATCGCTAACCCCAAATTAGCGCCTTACGGTGTCGCGGCCATCGATGTACTCGAACATTTAGCCTTGATCGATCGAACAAAATCTAGATGGGTACATGGCGAGAATATTGCGCAAACCTATCAGTTTGTGAGCACAGGCAATGCAGATTTAGGCTTTGTTGCCCTCTCCCAAATAATGAAAGAGGGTAGATTAAAAGCAGGCTCCAGCTGGATCATCCCTGAGGCCTTGTATACACCGATTAAACAGGATGCGGTGTTATTACGATCGGGGGAAGATAGTCCCGCCGCCCAAGCCCTGTTAAGATTCATGAAAACAGAGCAGGCTGAAGCCATTATGCAGTCCTATGGTTATAAACCTTTAGCGCGAACCCAGTGAGCCTAGCACGATGAGTTTTTCCGAGGCCGATTTAACCGCCATTTGGCTAACCTTGCGTCTTGCGACGACCGTGACCCTATTACTTTTACTCATAGGCACCCCTATTGCGTGGTGGTTAGCCCGCACCCAATCCGTTTGGAAAGCGCCAGTCGCTGCCATCGTTGCACTCCCACTCATACTGCCACCCACGGTTCTTGGCTTTTATCTTTTAATCGCAATGGGACCCCATGGTTTTTTCGGACAATTCACCCAAAGCCTAGGTTTAGGGACACTCCCGTTTACCTTTTGGGGGCTTGTCGTCGCCTCTATCTTTTATTCCATGCCCTTTGTTGTACAACCGATCCAAAATGCGATGGAGGCGATTGGCGAGCGTCCTCTAGAGGTTGCCGCAACACTTCGAGCGGGGCCTCTAGATCGTTTCTTTAGTGTGGTTTTACCCTTAGCAAAACCGGGCTTTATCACCGCCTCAATCCTTGGCTTCGCCCATACGGTAGGTGAGTTCGGCATTATCTTGATGATTGGGGGTAATATCCCCGGCGAAACCCGCGTGATATCCGTGCAGATTTATGACCATGTGGAAGCGCTCGAATTTATGCAGGCCCATGCCTTATCTGGTGCCATGCTCCTGTTCTCATTCTCCGTGCTGTTAGCCTTGTATTGGTTACAACGTAAACAAAAAATAGCGCTTTTAAACTAGGTGAGGCACTAAACAATGAAACCGAACCTAAGCGACAACCCTATACGTGCCTCGTTTCAATTAAAGCACCAAAGTTCAAACCCTAAGCGCCATACGGATCAGTTTGCGCTGGATGTGGACCTAACCCTCCCGGGTAGCGGAGTAAGCGTAATTTTTGGCCCATCGGGTTCAGGTAAAACCACACTGCTGCGTTGTATCGCCGGTTTAGAAACACCGGATCAGGGCAACTTAATCGTCAATGGCGAGGTTTGGCAGACCGCCTCCCTGTTTATGCCTACCCACCGGCGTCCGGTAGGTTACGTCTTTCAGGAGTCGAGCCTATTCCCCCACCTAACGGCTGGAGGCAATCTTGCCTACGCTCGCAAGCGTGCAGGTAAAAAAATATCGGATCAATTATATGATCACGCTATTGAGATTATGGGCATCAACGATATTTTGCACCGCTCCCCTCAACAACTCTCAGGCGGCGAACGACAACGGGTAGCGATCGCCCGAGCCTTGCTCATTAACCCTCGGTTACTGTTGATGGATGAACCACTCGCCTCATTGGATAAGCGGCGAAAACAAGAGATTATTCCCTACTTAGAACGCTTAGGCGCCACACTGGATATCCCGATTATTTACGTGAGTCACTCAATGGATGAGGTTACCCGTTTAGCCGACCACGTTGTGGTGCTAAAGCAAGGTAAGGTCGCCACACAAGGGGGGCTGACCGAGGTCTTTTCACACATCGATCTTCCATTGGATTACGGCGATGATACTGGGGTAGTCCTCCAAGGTCAGGTCGTTGAGCGTGACCCTAAATGGCATTTAGCCCGTATCGCATTTTCCGATGGTGAACTGTGGGTACGGGACCGAGGCGATGCACTCCATCAGTCGGTCAGAGTGCGCGTACTTGCACGGGACATCAGCTTAACCCTAACGCCAAGCACCCAATCCAGCATACTAAACACCTTAGCGGTCAAAGTAGATGCGATTACAGGGGATAGTGATGAAGCGATGTCATTAGTCCGTTTAAAAACCGGCGAGGAGTACCTGATCGCTCGCTTAACTTGCCGGTCAGTCGATTACCTTCAGTTGAAACCCGGGCAGTCCTTATGGGCGCAGATCAAGTCGGTTGCCATCGTACGCTAAGGTAATAGGGTAAAGCGTTCGATAAACACGCCCATAAACAAAAAAGGCTTGGTAATTTAAACCAAGCCTTTCACTAACCCTCAAATCAACTTACAAGCTCGCAATGGCCATCACCGACACGTAGCCCACCGTGTACGCAACCAGCAACCAATGAATAAAACGCAAGTAACTAATAAAAGAGACCTCTTCAAGCTTACTCAAAGCGATCACACCGGCAGCAGAGCCAATAATCAAGATCGATCCACCTACACCCACGGCATAAGTTAACCCCAGCCATTCAGCGGTGCTCATACTAATACCTGACTTCAATATAGCCGCGGTTAATGGCACGTTATCAACCAACGCTGACAAAATACCCACCACAAAATTGGCCATATAGGTTGGCATTACATCGTAAAGCTGTAACAAGAACTCTAAGACAGACAGCTCTTTAAGCATACCGACCAACAGCAATACACCGAGGAAGAACAGTAAGGTATCAAACTCGATCTCCCTTACTGATTCTAAAATATTGGGTGATTTCTCGCTGCGATGGAAGATACGGTGCGTTATAAACATCACCGACAAGCCAAACAGGAAGGTCAACACGGGCGGTACCGAAAACGCAACGCTCATAAAGAGGGTGCTACCAATCGTCAAAAGGAAGAGAAAGGCGATTAACTTATCTGCCGTGGCGATAGGGCGTTTAAATTTCGGCAGTGTCACCTCTTCATTGGTCCCCCACATCAGTAATAGGGCCAAAGAAACAACCCCCGCAAATGCTGGGCCGATCAATAGGAATAGATCCGTAATATCCACTTTCCCTTCAAGGAAGATCATCAAGGTGGTCACATCCCCCGTTATCAAGGAGACGCCGCCGGAGTTCACCGCAAATACGATTAATGTGGCAAATTTAAGTGTTTGTTTCTTGTCTAACTTAAGCGAGGTTAGCAGGGAAAGCATAATCAACGATGCTGTAATGTTATCTGCTAACGAGGAGAACACGAGTCCCATTAGCGCCATTAAGATCATTAACTTTCGCAGCGTTAGTTTACTGGGCAGCAAACGGTACACCAGCTGAGTAATTAAACCCTGCTGGTTCAAATACGCAACAAACGTCATCGCGGCCATTAAAAATAACCACAGTGTCGCGATGTCCAAGAGGTTTTCATTTAATCCCTCCTGAATATGCTCAACACTATGCTCAGGGAACACAAAGGCGAGTATCCAGACCAGCGTACCAATAAACAGGGTCGATTTAGCTTTGTTTAAGTGGATCAGGTCTTCAATAATGATCAAGACGAAAGCGAGACCGATAAGGCTCAATAGCAAAACGTGCATCTTTAGTTCCCGATTTGAACTTAAGTAGAAAAAAGGTACACAATTATCCCTACATTCCTATTAGAAATAAATTGATAGTTGGAGCTGACCCAAAAGAAGCATAAAAAAACCTACTTAATATCGACATTAAATAGGTTTTAAGTAAACAAACCTAACAATAGGGTGGGTTAGGCGTGCGCTTTTTCTATGTATTCCGCGATAACGCCTTCGCCTTTTCGCCATCCTGCGAACCCACCACGGATATGAAGCACATCCGGCAGCCCCATCTCGACCACAGCGCGGCCAGCTAAAGCCGAGCGTAATCCACCGCCACAAAACAGCACGAAGGTAAGGTCCTGCTGAAACATTTTTTTAGCGTAAGGACTGTCAGGATCAACCCAAAACTCCAACATGCCCCGCGGGCAATGGTAGGCACCCGGAATCACACCGTCCCGTTGCAGCTCACGAATATCACGCAGGTCGATAAACTGAACACCCTCTTTTCCATACAGCGTGATCGCCTCGGCAACCGTAATCTCTCGCACCACCTGATTCGCTTCATCAACCAGCGCCTTAATCCCTTTTTTAATCACAGGTGCCATTGGTCATCTCTCCATTCACTTATTGTTATTCCGCGTTAAGCGTTAAGCGCCAAGCAGGCTACGCATTATTAATTAACCCCGATTCATCTCTTAAACATTGGCCCCATAGGGCGGTTGTCGCGCCGCTATAGATCGGCTAACGGATGTTGTGACCACGGCGAAACAAAGCAGGCCTCCACATCCGCCGGATCCACATCCGCTAAGCAGCTAAACGCCCATTGCGGGGCGCCATCTTTATCCACTAATAGCGCACGTACACCCTCCGGAAAATCGGTTCGGCGACAGCACTGAACCGACAGAATAAGCTCGGCACAAAACACCTCTTTCAATGACATATGCTGAGTCACAGCGAGCTGCTTCTGAATCAATTTAATGGATAGCGGGCTGCCATGTTTAATCGCATTAACCCCTCTCTGAATCCACTTATCATCACTCTTTACGGCCACTAAGGCCTCAACAAACCCATCCACATCATTATGATCCGTTATCATCTGGATAAAATCATAATGGCGTTGTACCGGCCCCTCTGGCGTCAACTGCGACCGGGACGCCACCTCCAAATCACGTAACACACGATTAACCGCCGCAGTCGCATCGCCCCACGATTCACCTAACAACCGTTCGAGCATTAGGTCACGCTGATCTGACGTAATAAAACGATCCGCCAACCCCAAAAATAACGCATCCGCGGCGTTGATAGGGTTGCCGGTTAAACCTAAAAACAGCCCCGTTCGGCCGGGCATATGGTTTAGAAACCAGCTTCCGCCCACATCTGGGTATAGCCCTATGGTGACTTCAGGCATGGCAAGGTGGGAGGTTTCTGTCACGATGCGATGACTACACCCATTCATTAGCCCCATACCGCCCCCCATCACGATACCGCTCCCCCAACAGATAATGGGCTTATTATAGGTATGGATGGTGTAATCCAACCGGTACTCGCGGGTAAAAAAAGCGTCGGGTAATGGGCTGCAGGGATCGGCCTTAATCGCCTTACAAAGACTCACCACATCACCGCCCGCACAAAACGCTTTGCTGCCAACACTATCTAATATAACCGCAACTATCCGCTCATCATGCCGCCACTGTTCAAGTTTTGGTTGAATAAGGTCAATCATCTCCAGTGAGAGCGCATGCAAAGAGCCCTCAGCATTTAAGCAGATCTCCGCAAGCCACTTGCCATCTTGCGTTGGGTATTCGTTAAACCGTACACTGCTCATTCAACATTCCTAATAGCGCCCTTATAAGATGGGCGGTGGTTAGCCAGTTTTAGGTAGCTGTTCGATTAGCTACCCAACCAGATTGCCTCGAATTAAAGCGAAACCCAATAGGAAATTAGCCTATACCCTTAGCGCCTATCTCAAACAGGCCGCCCACGCGAACGAACACACCTAAATAAAAGGAGCGTATACACTAAAAATACCCCCCTAAACGGGGGTGTAAAGGGGAAAGTGTTATCGGTTTAGGATGGTCATAACGGAAAAGTGGCAGAGGGGATAGTCAGGGGCGGAAAAATAAGCCTTTACCGCCCCCGATCATTTGCTTAGCTGGATGCGATTAAGTCATCACCACTTTTACGGGTTTTCAACTTACGCCCCTGTCGTTTTTCAACGATCAAAGGAACGCACTGCTCATCGCTATCGTAGATAACGACACAATCTAAACATTGAAAACACTCGTCATAATCAATTTTTCCGCTCTGTTCAATCGACTGATACTCACAGCGATTCTTACAGAGCTGACAGGGCTGCCCACATTCGCTTCTTCGCGGCAGCCAATTATAGATTCTGAGCTTACCAAAGATCGCTAACCCTGCCCCTAGCGGGCAGATATAGCGGCAGTACCCTTTATAGACAAACAAACTTAACAGCAGTAACACTACCGCCCACAACACAAACGGCCATGATCGATCAAACATCAATGTGATACTGGTTTTAAACGGTTCAATCTCAACAACCGAACCCGTTAGTGGAACCGATACAATGGCAATAATCAGGATGGTCGCTAAGACAATGTATTTTATCCACTTTAAACGTGCATCTAACTGAGTGGAGACTTTGAGTTGCGGCAGCTTTATAAACGCCAACAGCTTACCAATCAACTCCTGTAGCGCACCGAACGGGCATAACCAACCACAGAAGGTCCCTCGCCCCCATACAAAAAAGGTGATACCAATATAGGCCCACAGCAACACGGTCATCGGGTCATAGAGGAAAAACGCTAAGCTACGCCCCGCCTCCAGCGCCTGCAATACACCGGTAATATTAACAATGGAGAGCTGCCCTTGGGCATACCAGCCAATAAACACTAATGTAAACAGAAGGTACAAAGGTCGGAACCAGCGTAGGCGTTGTGCAGGGCCCGTTAAAATACGGTACTTAACCAGCACAATGGTTAACACCAACAAACCGGTGATGAGGATTACAATATCCACTTTACGACCGGCCCATAAGCTGTGCCATGTTTTATTATCGGTCTCAGCCGCCGCCACATAGTGCTCAGGGATAGGTACCTTAAACGCTAAGCCTTCGGTCGCACTTTCTGGATATAGCCACCCTTTTTGTCGAGTAACATTCAACTTAAACTCTGCGGGGTACGCGGGATCAAGCCCCGCCTGCCCGATCACATGGAACAACTTCCATTCGAATCCTTCCAAGTCATCCGGTAATTTAAGCTTATACTCAAGATCAAACAGGCTTAATCGATCATCCAGGTCGAAATCCCGCATCTCTATAGGCAGATCAGCTTGATTCAAGCTCAACCGTTCAGGGACTTTACCCCGCACAAAATCCTCGCCAACAAACGAGTAGCGGCCCTTGCCCAGCACCAGCAACAACTGGTCGTTACTGCCAATATTGTTTTTAATATACTCCCACGCTTGAGGTAACAGCAGGTTGCGCCCGACCGTCGGCACCGTTAAATTTGCGGCATAGAGCTCCACGAACGTTTCATCAGGCGCCTCCGCGCCTTCAGGGTCTTGCCCCTCCCCGATCGTGCCCGCAAAGAGCGTTTCCACCTCTTGGTTGCTAAAGCGGTATTTAACGATCAGCCCTTCATCGACTAATTCCTGCCAAGACATCGGTTCAAACATATCAGGCTTAATACGTGCAATGAGATCAGGGTCACGGCCTTTGGCATAACCTAACTTTTCACGCGCAACTTTTAACGAGGAGGAGAGTAGTGACTGGTTAAAGATACGCACCGATGCCGTCGCTTTAGTCACACCATCAATATAAGCATTCGCACTGTTATTAGCACTTCCAAGCGTAGGTTTCGCATCAATTTTAATATTTTGCATCAGTGAGATGCCGGTATATTGTTGCGCAAAATCGATTAGTGGTTTCTCACCCAGCCCCTCTAAAAAAACAGGCTCATGGTGTGATAAGACGCGAACACTTAAAAAACTACCATTGGGGTCAATCGCCACCAGCAGATTAAAGGGGATACCGGCAAAACCAGGAATGGCGGCAAGATCAATCGATTCAAACGCATAACCCACTAAGGGCGTATCGGTCGATATTTGTTGATAAAGCGGCCAAACGGGCAACGTCTCATCTTTATCGCCGACCACATAAGGTGATGGAAATGCTTTCTCCATCGCCGCTTTGTCCATGACCCCCGCATGCAGAAAACCACTCGATACAATAAGCGTCATACCCAGTAATAACACTACATTCCGTAAGCAGACCTTCAGGCGTTGGCAACACCTATATAGAACACACCAGACCTTAGTAATAACGTTCATCGCAGCAACAACTTCTTATTATATTATTCCTTCATATTAGCCAGTACTAATCAACAATAAAAATATCTTTTATGATCGTTCAATAACGCCTTTAGGTGCTGTACTAAAGGAGGTGATTCAACGAAACCGGCTCAAAAAGTCCCTCATTAGCGTAGGGTTAATATTGAACAGCTATTCAATTAAATGCGCCAATGATGGTGATACCCGTAAACAGGGACTACACTTTCTTTACTGTTAGTTTTTGTAAAAAGGAAGTGAGCTAATGCCTACTTATTAAAAGCGGCACGGGGAGAGGTGAGTTGTACCGTGAATAAAATGATATCGCCGATGATTATCGCTGTACTCGTCATCCTACTGGCAGTCAGCACGCTTTTTGTATACCTAGAGTCTGACCAAGGCGCAGATACAATACTGACCTATCATGAGCCTGAACAAGTGCCGTCTATCACTATTCTTTGGGCAAAATGGAAGCCCGCAGACTATTTTCAACAGCTCGTCGACGAATTTACCGCCGAAACAGGGATCCAAGTTAAAATTGTTCAACACCCATGGAAAGATATTCAGCGCCACTTCTTCAGCGAGATGGAGGTCAAAAGCCAACGCTACGACATGGTGATTGGTGACTCTCAATGGCTAGGCTATGGCTAGGCTATGGCTCTAAAAATGGTCACTACAGCAACCTCACTCGCTGGATAGAACAGCATCACGTCAATGATCGCTTTATACAGACAGCGATGAGTAGTTATGCGGAATACCCTAAAGCAAGCAATCGCTATTGGGCGATCCCTTTAGAGTGCGACGCCATGGGGTTTGCCTACCGTAAAGATCTATTTGAAGACAACCAAGAGAAACGCGCGTTTTTACAGCGTTACGGCTACGCACTAGATATACCCGCGACATGGAGCCAACTGAAAGATATCGCTGAGTTTTTCAATCGACCTACAGAGGATTTTTGGGGACTGCTGGCCTGGAGAACGGCCCACTACGACGGGCTAACCATGGCTATTCAGCCACTTATCTGGGCGTGGGGCGCGGATTTAGGCAATAAACAAACCTTCCAAATTCGTGGCATTTTGAACAATGCTG
>Ga0115007_10001372_pt1 | contig 15737 bp, 18 predicted proteins | sample ArcOceMetagenome_2_FD_87166 | JGI IMG/M metagenome (GOLD analysis project Ga0115007, IMG submission 87166) | Marine eukaryotic phytoplankton communities from Arctic Ocean - Arctic Ocean ARC135M Metagenome | ecosystem: Environmental > Aquatic > Marine > Oceanic | place: Arctic Ocean | collected... | reverse complement strand
TTGTGTTGGTTCCGTCCCCTAGCTGGCCGTAATCGTTCATCCCCCAGCACATCACTCCACCGTTTGACAACAAGGCACACGTGTGTTGCTTTCCAAGAGTTAGGCTCGTCGCTGTAGTGATGCTGGAAACCGCCGTGGGAGTGGTTATGAAATTTCCACTTGAGCCGACACCGATCTGGCCGTTCGCGTTATACCCCCAGCACTTTATCGTGCCGTCTGTAAGAAGGGCACAGGTGTGGTACGAATTAGCAGCCACGCTCGTCACATCGGAAATGTCGGGAACCGCGGTGGGGGCGGTGGGGACATTAATGAGCCCATTATCCAACCCGAGCTGCTTTTGGGAGTTATTGCCCCAGCACATCACAGTACCGTTCGTCAGCGACGCACAAGTGTGGCATACTCCACAAGCCACGCTCGTCGCTGAGTATATTTCGGACACCGCGGTTGGGTTGACTTTATCTACTTGGGAGTTGTCACCGAGCTGGCCAAAGCCGTTCTTCCCCCAGCACATCACCGATCCATCCTTTTCCACGCTACACGTATGGTAAGATCCACTGCAAACCTTCCGTGCGCGCGCCACAGTCGCGCATACACAAAGAACCAAGACGAGTATCGCGCGTCGAGGCATCTTTCCGCAGGCGGGTGGCCGGCCGATCCCTGGTGGTTGTGGCGGACGAAACCCTTAAAAAAATCACGACGTGTCTACGCAAAGATTACAGATGAGAGGTGACCGTTGACGCGACGGCTCGAACACGTTTCCGTGCTACGAAACACGGTTAACCGCGCGTGAGTCGGGGATGCAAGCACGCCCACGGGCAGCGGTGTCGAAATCGCGGACGGGGGACGGACACACGCGCGAGATCTTTGGGGGAGACATTCGAACGTTGCCGTCTTGACGACATGATGATTTAAAATAATTTTATTGGGCACGGTTCTCTCGGCACCCTTTTGATTGGCTGCAAATTGCAAGATGGGAACTTATAAAATGGCCAAAAACCAAAAAGTGAAAAATGACGCAAAAAGTGCAGTTCGCAGCTTTACATAGATGATGATGATGAAGATGATGATGGAATGGGAGCGTGTTTGTTTACTTTTTGGTGACTGGTTTTGTCAGCAGTACATTTTGTGCAGCTGGTGTCCGAGAAGAATTGGGCACCCTTAATGAAACAGGCAACTACTTATTATTTTATTCGCTCTTCGCGTCGCTATCCACGTTCACTGGCGGGAGCTGTCGTTCCGAACGTTGCGCCTCGCTCGCCTCCGCTACGGTCGCGAGCGCGGCGAACGCACCTTTGTCCTTTCCCGGGATTTGTCTTTTTATCGTCGCCGTCGCGATCCCACGCCCGCGCGGTGAGCTCTTCGATGCGCTGCTGCAGCTGCGCCTTGACCCACTTTTGCAGTTCCACGACGCCCGCGGCGAGCTTTCCCTTTTCCTTGGTGTTCATAAGTTTGGAACCAGTTAGTTACCGGTTAGTTAGTTACCGGTTTAGTTACCAGTTACTTAGTTACCGGTTAGTTAGTCGTTCGCTTTCGACGGCATCAAGCTTCGTTTCCGGTTAGCGCGCCGCCACCGCGTGTAAAATTTCCAAAACAGTTTAAATATCTTCGTTCTCCAGACGACGAGGCAACCCAAAACTGCCATCGGCGCTCTTCCGGTTAACAAAATCAACACCCACTCCTCCTTGAACTCGTCGTAAAGCGTCCAGTCGTGAAGCGGCAGCTTGTGTCTTTGTTCAGAATCACCACCCAACAAGAACACGCGTAAAACTCCGGTAACACCGCGCCACCGCGAGTATCGTAACGAACAACAATGCGTGTTCATCCCCACGAAACCGGCGACGATGTATCGCGACCCTTTCGTCACGCCCACGCCCTCGTGTGCGTGGTACCCGCCCGATATCAGCATTTGCGTCTTTTTAATTCGGTAAAGCACCGCGTGTTCTTCACGTAACTCAGAAACGCTCGGTTCGTAGTGGAGCCACCCTCCAGGCGGTACGTCCAACCGTGTTCGCGCGTCGCCCGCGTCACTCGCGCGTTTTTTTTTCTTTTTAACCGAGGGTTGTTTTCCTTCAGATTCCAACCGCGGCGCGTTCCAGTAGTACGTCTTGTTTTTAGCCACCTCATGTGAGTCCCACACCCGGGTCCCCCCCCCCTGGAAATCGACATCCGGGGTCGACAGCGCTAAATTAAAGCTCGCGAACGAGCCGTCCCGGTGGCGGTGTAACCCGGGCTGGCCGGCCGCGGTGTACTTGACGAGAAACGCATCGTTTATGGTGAGTTTGTTTTCGGCCCCGATGTCGCACCGGGCGCGAACTTCAGCCTCCACTTTGGTCCAAACACCACCCATGATGGCCTGTGTCTCACCCGACAGCACCTCGGTTGGTAAGTCCGTCGTGGGGTACCGTACGTGTCGCTTCGTGGTCCAGCCGTGACTCTGCGCGTACGTTTCTGCGGACGCGATGAGCACGTCCGCCTGCGCTTCGGTGACCACATCATCGAGAACGCCGGGTGCGCACTTTGCGAGCGGGTGCTCGTTGTCCGTCTCCCAGCACGTACCCTGGCACTCGGGGGGCATCCTTTGCCACTGCGCGAGGGTGGGGTGAGGGCATGTCACCAGGAGAAGCACGCATAACACGACCCCGTACGTCATGGGCACCGCACCGCCTCCAATGGAGGGAGGGCGTTTTTGCGCAGAAGTATGACGGGGTCTTACTCCGATTTTCAGTTTTTTGCATCGGATTTGCACGTGGCCCATCCGCCAGAGGGCGCGCGCCGGTGGCGAGCGACATCTCCCGCGCGGCGGCAACGCGCATCGTACATGCTCACAGGCGGTCACATGCTAATGTTTCCAGTTCGAATCCGGGAGTTTTGGCGCATGCGGCGTCCCCGTGACGTGCGAACGCGCGCCGAGCCGCACGTAAAACGCACGCAAAACGCGTATTCCGAAAACAACCCGGCACCTACGGCACCCACCGGTCGTTTCCTCCGAATAAAACACGGCCGCATGCATCGCTTGTTAACAATCGCTACGAGCGCGCACGGGGTCGAAACTTCAAGACTGGACCCCTGCCGACATGATGTGTCCTGGGCGGCGCCGGGAGCCCACGTGCGTCGTCGTATGCGGCACGCACGCGCGCGCGAACCCTCCATTTTCTTGTAATAGTTTCGCCGGCTCTCGGCGCATCACCAAATTCTGTTATGTAAACCCAAATTATTTCCCCTCGTCTCCCATGCCACTTCCCGCGGCGTCGCTCGCCACACTCACACGCCATCCATGGTGCTCCTGGTGCTGTACATCAAGTGTGAGCTTGAGAACATCGGAAGCATCACCTTCCCTGGCAACATCCAGTACCTTTTCGACGTGAAAGACGCGCAGAGCGACGAGGTAAAGACGGGCGTGTATTTGTGCGCGGACGAGATTGCGGAGATCGACGGCTCCAAAGGCGACGCGAACTTCGTGATGCGGTTTCCGGGCTGCAAAAAGCAGTGCACGGTGACGTTCACGGATGTGAAAGGATTAACCAGGGACACGTACACGGCGGAGGACAGTGGAACGTTTGTCCCGATCCGGGCGTTCGATTGCCGCGGGCTGGAAATCGTCAACTGGACCCCCACGGAGGGCGTCGTTGTGAAATCGGGAAAAAGCACCACCTGGGAAAACGTGGACCTGGGCGACGACCCCGACGGGTGGTTCGAGTACTGCGAAAAACAAGGCGAAAGCGTGGGCATCACGGAACTCGCGTTCGAGTTCCGGAAACACAAGGTGTGAGGGGGTTAGGGTAGCCTAAGGTACCGCGTGGCGCGCGATGAGAGATGATTCCGCGAGAAATTTCAACCCATTCGCGTTCGCGTCACTTTATGAACCGCTAGCTAGACTACATCGGAACGGAGGAGTACCCCTCCCCACCTTCCCGTCCTTACCCGGTGAAGAACCGAATGAACTTGCCCATTTTGTACAGCACGTAGAACGCGAGGAACACGAACAGACAGAAAAACACCAGCGCCGCGAGGTGGCCGCCGCCGCTGCGTTTAAACGCCTTGTCGATTTTCCGCTTCGCGTCTTTCATCGCGGAGCCCGCGCTAGACATGGTTTGCTCCAGCTGGTCAATAAGCCTACCCCGGACGTTGCTCTCGTCGTGAATCGCCCCCGTCATCTGCTTCAAAAGGCTCACCTTGCCGTGAAGCTTATCAACCTCGTCGTCCATGTCGAAGTCCGTGGGCATCTGAAGCTGGACCTCCCCGGAATGGCCCCCGCGTCCCCGCGCGCCCAAACCACCGGAGCTGTACCCGGGAGGGTACGACCCGTTGTACGCCATCGCGTGCGGTACGCCCCCTGACGCCACACCCTCGCCGTCTCCACGCGAGCACGCCGACGCCGGTGTGTCGGGTGCAATGCTGTGTCGGGCCCAATGGTGCGGAGACGAAGAAGGAAGAATTGTCAATTCTGGCACTTTTCGAGCCCACTCCAAAACTGCCTTTCTCGGATTCGTCCTTCAGTCATCGCGGCGCGTCTCCCCCCACCCTCCGGCCACCATGCCCGAGACCGGAGATCAGATCGCCACCGCGTTCGCCACGAAGCTTGCGGGGCTCAACGCGACGTCGCAGGTGCGTGTCTTGACACGTGGCACTCCGAAACCCGCCCGCTTGCATCCACACTCGAAATCGCGCACGAAATGAAATGCCCATCCTGACCGATTCTCCGTGCCCCCTGGGACCCGCAGAGCATCGAGACGTTGTCGCACTGGTGCGTGTTCCACCGCAAGCGCGCCAAGTCCCTGGCGCCTGTTTGGCAAAAAGAGCTCCGCTCGGCGCCAGGGAAGCGCAAGCTTAGTTTCCTTTACCTGGCGAACGACGTGTTGCAAAACAGTCGTAAAAAAGGCCCGGAGTGGATCGAAGCGCTTTGGCCAAAGATGGAGTGGGGTATGAAACACGTGATCCGTGGCGTGAGTGACACGAAAACCAAAGAGTCGTGTGCGAAACTAGTCAAAGTGTGGCAGGAAAGACGAATCTTCGGAAGCAGAAGCCTGGGTGGGTGGCTGGACGCCGGCGCGGACGCCGGGGAAGACGCGGCGGACGCGGCGGTCGCGGCGGACGCCGCGCCGGCGCCGGCGCCCATGGTTGCGCGAAGAAAGGAGGAACGCTTGAGCGTTATCCCCGCCGCGCTGACTGGCGCGCACGCGGCTCTTGCGAAGGCGCTTGAAGCTGTTACAAAGGCGATATGCGTGTTGGTTGCGGCGGAGAAAACGTGCGCCACGGACTTGACCTCGGATTTGTTTGCCGACGGATTCGTGGAAAACGCGTCCGACCCCGAACACGCCAAGCGGAAGCTCCAAGCTGCCGAGTCCGCGCTCTCTAAGAGGCGAGAGGCGCTTGAGGAGACCGTCCGCCTGCGACAGGAAGCCGCATCGCTGGCAAAAGAAGTCACGAACGCGCTTGAAACCGCGGCGAAAACGGAAAGCGACGCGCTCGAGGAAAGCACGGGCGTTGTCGTGCAAATCGCGACGCTCAGGATGAAAGCCACGCGGGTCGCCGCGGCGGCGATGGCCGTGGCGGCGGCGAGGGAGGCGGGTGGCACGAATAAATCGAAACCGGGCTTGGAACCGGTACCTGTTGTGGCGGCGGTGGCGCCACCAGCCGCTGGACCCATGGAGGAGGAGTACGTCCCTGAAGGCGACGAGTACGTGCCCGAAGAAGTCGTCGCCGAAGACGGCGCCGCGGCGCCGGCGCCTGACCTCGCCGCGCTCCTCGCCGAGTCCGCGGCGAACCCCGAGGTTTTGGCACAAGCGCTCGCGGCACTTCCCGAGGAACAAAGGGAAGTGTTTGAAGCGCAGCTCAGGGAAGCGGGAGTGATGTGATGTCACAACATACTTTTGGTACGGCTTGTATTCAAACCAAGTAGGGTAACTAAACATGTACTCTTAGTTCCCTGCACTTCTAACACTACTACCTAACGACGCGCTCAAGGCTGTTTCTTCGCTTTTTTCGCGTCTTTCACGATTTGTTTCGCCAGCTTTTTCGCCTCGTGCTTTCGTTCCGCGCGCCCGCCGTTCACCCGGCGGTGCGGCACCAACCCGAACGCCTCTTTCGTTTTGCGGACCGAGTTCGCGACGTGCGCGCACCCGCTGCGATACCACACGAAGGCGCGTGTGCTTTGGCCGAGGCGTGTGTTCCGAAACGCGTACGCGGCGACGAAGAGAAAAGTTACCAAAACAAATCGCACTGCGCCGTCCACGAGAACGCCCGCTAAAACATACGCCGCGTCTTTATTTCCGTGACCCCCAGACCCAGACCCATCCCTGGAAGTGAGCCACCTTTCCTCCACCGCACTTAATTCCTTCAGTCGCAACAAAGCGCGCTTGTCGAAATCGCTCGACACCAACAAACCCTTGAACAAAGCCCTCGCCGCGGCGGCGTCCGCTAAATCGCCCGCCGGGGTTTTTGAACTTTTAGTTTCGTCGCCGCCCGTCGTATTTCGAAAACACAAGTGTTCGCTCGTGCCGTCCACGAACTTCCCCGCGAACCTCGCCAGCAAGACCTCCCCCGCTCGCATGGCGCCTATCTCGAACCCCTGGTTGCCGGCGCGCCGGTACAGCGCCACGACCGTTGCGCCGCACCGCGTTTGGTCGAAAGGCGGCCGGCACGCGTTTGCGTTTGCGCCGAGCAACGTGGCCGCCGGCATCTTGGTCGCCGCCTCGGGCGCGTCCGCGGCGAGGGACAGGGTCTGCGCGGCGAGCGCGCGCGAGGCGTCAAGTGCGTCTATTTGTGATGCACCAGGTGCCTCGCCGAGTATGGCAGGTGCTTCGCCAAGTATATCATCCAAACACTCCCCCGCACTCAAACAGCACCCCAACGCAAGGAGCTCGGGGAACCTCAATCTGGGCACCTGCCTCGTGACGTTGGCGCGGTAGGCGTCCGCGAGTTCTTGGAACCCGCCGCCGTTGCGTGCGGCGTTTTTCTTCGCCGCAGCTCTTACATCCGCGAGGAAGAAAACCAGTTCCGGGTCCTCACGCAACGCGGGAAGTACCGTGGTTTCGCAGAACGCGTCCGTCTCGCCGCACGCGGCTTCGCCAAGGGCGGTCAGACCCAACCATCGGCCTTGATGCGCTTTTCTTGGGGAAGCGTCCGCCGCCGTCGCGGACACAAAAAGCGCGACGAACCCGAGCGTCACGAGCATCGCCAGCCCGCGGCTGGCGCGCGCGCCTCGCGCGACAGACATCGCGCGAAGCCGCCGTGAGGCGCGCGGGAGGACTGTACCCTGGCATCATGCGCCATCAATCTCGTCTCTCGCTTCCGCAAGTAGAAAGAAATCTGAATGATTTCACCACGTGTTCGATTTCATGAGTCAGCAGACGAATGGAAAGCGAGGAGACGTCATGTCATAGCCTTCACAAACGACCGCGCATCCTCCACGAAAAACGACACCGTCGCACCACGCAAGCGCACCACACGACCCGCACCATACGCATTCACCCCCGCGCACAGTTCAACGCGTGCTACTCGACGCAAACGGAAGCAGCGTCTGAAGAGTTTCCAGAAGAATTTCTCGGTCGTATCTCGGACGGCATCGACGGCAACCACTTCAACGAAAATGATGCCCCACCGGGAAGCGCTGCTGGCTTTGTCGGACGACGATGTCGAAGAAACCCACGATGAGGACGCGGACAGGTACGCCTATGTACTTACGCATACTTTCGTCTGACCGCCTGGAAGTTTTCCGGTGCTCGTGTCCACACCACGCTCGCACTCGGGGATGCCCGCCAACGCCTTTTCTGCCGCGTCAGCCCCCGAAACGTAACCGTAACGGACGACTGACCCTTCCCACCCTCTTTCCCCAACGCAGGACACGCATTCAGCCCCCGAAACTGTCTGGAGGCATGCGTCGAGTCGACAGTCTCGAGCTCCACCGCCTGCGAGTACCCTCGCTCACGAGAACTCCACACGCCAAGTCCAGGCTCGGGTCAACGTCGTCACCCCCGTCGTCTTGGACTGTTTTGGGCATGCTCGGACTGAGCTCGAGTTCCAACTTGGTCAAGGCGTGAGGAAAAAGTGAGCTTCTTTTTTGAGACCCCGACCGTCAGGGACACCCCGGCGAGGCCGTACCGCGCATCGACTGATACGACGTTTGTAATACCCACTGTACTATGAATACCATGACCACCGTACTACGACCCGAACACGAGACGTTTTTGGAAAAAACCTTTCGGGAGAAAACTTAGAAGACGCGAGGAACGCGACTTTGAGAATTCTCTCTTCAATTGAAATACTCGAAACGCTCCGCTCCGCCCTCTCGCTTAAACATAGAACATAGTCCCGTTTTCTCCCTCAAAGTCTACACATCCACCTCTCCCGAGATGTTCAGCGCGGCGGCTGCGGTGTTGACGTCTTTGTCGCCTCGGCCGCTGCAGTTGAGGACGACTTTCTGGCCTTTCTTCAGCGTGGGCATCAGTTTTTCCAGGTAAGCGAACGCGTGCGAGGTTTCCAGGGCGGGGATGATCCCTTCCATGCGGCTTACTTGCACGAACGCCTTGAGGGCTTCGTCGTCCGTCACGGCGTGGTACTCCGCCCTGCCGAAATCCTTCAAGAACGAGTGCTCCGGGCCGATGCCCGGGTAATCCAGACCGGCGCTGATGGAGTGCGGTTCGATGATTTGCCCCTCATCATCCTGAATCAGGTACGAAAACGAGCCGTGCAGCACGCCTGGTTTACCCAAGGTAAGCGTCGCCGCGTGTCTTTTGTCCAAGCCCTCGCCCGCGGCTTCCACGCCGATGAGCCGCACGTCTTCGTCGTCGATGAACTCGTGGAACAAACCCATGGCGTTTGACCCGCCGCCCACGCACGCGACCAGGATGTCGGGCTTGCCTCCCCACTTCTCCATGGACTGCGCCCGCGTTTCCCTGCCAATCACGGCGTGAAAGTCCCTGACCATCATCGGGTACGGGTGCGGCCCCGCGACGCTCCCTAGGATGTAGTGCGTGGTTTCCACGTTCGTGACCCAGTCGCGAATCGCTTCCGAGGTCGCGTCTTTCAGCGTCGCGGTACCGGCGCGCACCGGCGTCACGGTCGCGCCAAGCAGACGCATGCGGAACACGTTCAGCTTCTGCCGCTCCATATCTGCCGCGCCCATGTAGATGATGCACTCCAAGCCGAATCTGGCGCACACGGTAGCGGTGGCGACGCCGTGCTGCCCGGCGCCCGTCTCCGCAATGATCCTTTTCTTGCCCATCTTCTTTGCGAGAAGCGCTTGCCCAACCGCGTTGTTGATCTTGTGCGCCCCCGTGTGGTTCAGGTCCTCCCTTTTCAGGTAGATATCAGCGGTGCCGTAGTGCTCGGTGAGCCTCTCCGCGAAGTAAAGCGGGTTGGCGCGGCCCACGTAGTCCTTCAGGATGGACGCGAGCTCGGTCTGGTTGCGGGGTGGAGGGGAAGAGAATAAAAAAGGAAAGTCAGTTTTTGGGTGTGGCTTTTTTAGTCAAAGCGTCGCAGGAACGCGTTCTTGATTGGATCGATTGCGGATCGGTGACGCGCGCGTGTTGCGTGTTCTTGCCGTCTCGCCGTCGTGCGATCGTAATGAGAATCTAACGCAACGAACAAACGCCGTGCTTCCATTGTTTCTAAAACCGCCCGGCTGCAAAACGTACCTGGAACGCCACGTCCGTGGCCAGCGCGGCGTACTCAATCTCCAGCGCTTGTAACGCGGGGATGAGCGTCTCGGGGACGTACTTGCCCCCGTACACACCGAAGCGTCCGGTCGCGTCTGGTCTTTGCACGTCCTTGATCGAAACCTTGGGCGGGTCCGAGATCGCAGCGCGTGTGGTGGTGCTGGCGCGGCGCGCGGTGGTGCCGGTGCGGCGAGTCACACGTGCGCCGCGCACGGCGACGCGCGAGGACAGGGCGGCCTGGGGAGCGGCCATTGCGGAAGCCATGGTGTCGTGCGAGGGGGTGTGGCGGGCGAACACGAAAACGGCCTTAGTTGGGTCGAGTCTTGCCTCGAGAAACCGAAACCGGAACGGTGCGACGGCCGTGCGTGAGCGACGACTGCGCGAGTGCGTGTGCTGTGACAGCGGGGGCCGGGACGGACATGGATGACGTCGGCGATTTGCCGAAACCTCGAGAGGCAAGATTTTAGATCTGCTCTATTTTTTACCCATCTCGCCTTTCAAAGAATCGACCCATTGACCGATTTCAGTCGTTCCATTTCATCGTGCGGTTGCCCGGTCGGCTCTGCTCGAAGTCGGCGCGCAAACAATAGCGCGATCGAATCGCCCGTGCTGCCATTCACGTCGCCCGCCGGTCTGGCATGTCGACCGAGACGGCTGCCGCGCCCGAGGATCGAACCTCCGCCTTAACGGCGGCGGATGTTCCCGTTGTTGTTGACGCGCCTCCGACTTCTGATGAAACAACCGCGGCCGCGGTGAACGCCGCGGCGGATGCGCTTCAAAAGGTTGGCGTCTCTGCTCCTGATGATCCGGATGCCCCCGATGCGCCCGACCTGTCGCTGAAGTCCGAGGTGCTTTTAGAGCAAGAAGAGACGGTCGTTGAGAAGAAAGTCGTGGACGACACCCCGTACGCGAGCGCGAAATCCTTCGAAGAGCTAGGGTTAACCCAGGAGCTCCTGCAAGGTTTGTATTCCGAGATGAAGTTCGAACGCCCTTCCAAGATCCAAGGCGAAACATTACCCATGATCTTAACCCCGCCGTGGCGCAATCTGATCGCACAAGCGCACAACGGCAGTGGCAAGACGACTTGCTTTACCCTCGGGATGCTGTCAAGAGTGGACCCGGCACTACAACAACCGCAGGCGCTGTGCATCTGCCCAACACGAGAGCTCGCGATACAAAACATGCAGGTGATGGAAAAGATGGGCAAGTACGCGAAAATATCAATCGCGTACACGGCGGACCCGCGGTGGGCGGACCGGGTATCAAAAAGAGACAAAGTGGTGGACCAAGTAGTCATAGGCACCCCCGGGAAGGTCCTCGGATGGATGAGGGAAAAGCAACTCAACTGCGCGACTATGAAAATTTTGGTATTCGACGAAGCGGATCAGATGATGGACACCGACGGCCACCGCGTGGATTCTTTGAAAATCATGAAGCACCTGAAGGTACGTGTTGCATTTCCCACATCCCGGACGTCTGTTTGCCCATACAATACTGACACTTTTCTGGCAAAACTCCTGAAGTCGTCGACGAAGCAAATGCCGCAGGTGTTACTTTTCTCTGCCACGTTCAACGAGCGCGTCAAGGACTTCAGCACCAAGGTGGTGCCTAATGCGAACCAGATTTTTCTGCCCGCGCACGAGCTTTCCCTTGACGTGATTAAGCAGTACCGGGTCAACGTGGATTCCACGGAGGCGAAGGAATTTTTGTTGAAGGACAAGATCTTCCCGTGCTGCGACAAGATCGGCCAGACTATTATTTTCGTCCGAACAAGAGAGGGGTGCAAGCGCTTGATGCGCACCATGAACGACGCCGGGTACAAGTGTACCGCGATCGAGGGGGGGATGGACCACGCCGATCGCGACCGGGTGGTGAAGGAGTTCAGGGACGGTTTGACGAAAATTCTCATCTCCACCGACGTGTTATCCCGAGGTCTGGACGTCAGTACTGTGACCTTGGTGATTAACTACGACATGCCCGTGGAGCACAGCAACCCAAGGGCGCCGAACTTCGAAACGTACTTGCACCGCATCGGGCGGTCCGGGCGGTTCGGCAAGAAAGGCGCGGCGTTCAACTTGTTGCTGGGGTCGGATGAGAAAGCGGTGCTGGATTCAATCGCCGATCACTTCGACCACCCCGTCCCGGAGGTGAAGTTTGACGACGACGACGCGTTCGAGCACGTCTTGGAAGAAGCCGGGCTAATGAGCAAGGAAGAGCAGGTGTAGAGAGAGGGTTGAGACTTAAATAAGAGACGTTATGAATGAGCGTCGTTTCTTTTTGAGCTCGAGTTAATTTTGTGGGAGGTACCAGTACTTTCGAACAACGAATGTGTGTAGACCTTTCTTCCCAGCCCACGTGCCGTTTTCGTCCGGCCCCTCGTAGTGCCTCTCAATGACGATGATCCCGTTCTCGGAATCGGCGTGCGTCACCCGCGCGGTGCCCCTGGTAAGCGCCATGTGCGCGGTTCGCATTTTGTTCGCCGCGGAGACGCACGCCATGCCTTCCGTGGCGAACCCAACGCCGCCGACGATCAAACTCCAGTCCATGCTCGCGTCCGGGGTGGTGTGCCAGTGCCCGTCCTGCGATTGTAAAAAAAAAGTGTCAGTCTTAAGTAGAATGTATGGGCAAACAGTCTACTTGTGATGTATGTAGTAAACAGTAATTACGGGCGGGCAATCGGCAAACAGTGTGTTGGATTTGGGAAAGGCCCAATACGTACCTGGTGCGTCTCCGTGCCCATGAACAGAATGGGAATTCCAACCCCCGCGGCGGCGATACCTCACCACAGGCGCATACTAGCTCTGGCTCTCCACTCCCACCGGCCTCCGAACCGGCTCGCCCAGTGTCCCAAGTCGTGCGTGTGAACGTAACGTGTCCTGCATTAATTCCCTAAACTATCTTTTCGATTGACGCACTGTCCCGTCCCGTCGCCATCGTCCCCACTAAACCCTTACCCCGTCCCGTCGCCATCATCCCCGCTAAACCCGTACCCACGCCTAATCGCATTTGTGACAGTCGTCTTCGCAGTGTTTCGTCTCAACGTGCGGCGACTGCGTCGGTTTCACCGCGGTCTTCGCCAGGACCTCGGGTGACACGCTCATGCCCACCGCTTTCATCAACCGCGGCCTTAACCATCGCCACGTGAACCACTCCTTCTTCAGAAACCGCAGGTACCCGCGCTGGTGCGCCAGGCCTATGAGAAACGGCACCAGCGCGTGCAGGGGGACGCAGCACGGGCCGAGGCATATCACCACCATCGCGACGAGGGATGCGCGGGGGAGCACTGGTACATCGAAATCGAAAAAGAGCCTCGGGGAAATCCTCTCGGGGAAGTCTTCGCGTCCGAGAAAAAGCGCTGCCGATTTCAGGTGTTACAAATGAAATCCGCGGGCATCAGTCCCTCGCGCGCCTGTCCGCCCGCGGTGTCTCACACGATGGGGCCGGCGGTGACGCCCACGTCGGGACATCGTGCGGAGCACGTGAGTTTGCTTGGGTGGCAGCTGGAGCCGGAGTCTGGCAGGACCGCCCGGGTGACCCCGCAGTCCGCGGTTCCCGTGGCTACGTTTTTATCGTGTGCGGCGTTGTTCTTCACGTCGTGCGTGGCGGTTTTGGTGGTCGGCGCGCGTCCCAGTGGGGTCCCCGGGTCAGCACGAGTCGTACCGATGTCCAGCCTGCAGGCGCACCGGGAGTATCCGTACCAGAGAGGTTCGGGTTTGGATGCGGGGTATGACCAATTAGTCTCTGTCAAGATCGATGGGGCCCCATCAGATTCGGGTTTGGGGTCGTTGATGCCAACCCCGATTCCGGAAAACTTCCAGGTCTGGCGCGGCGCGGCGTACTGGCGTTTCTTTTCCGAAATGCCCGTGGCGTTCAGCGAAGGTTCTGAGGAAATGGTCACGGAACCGCTAGTAGTGATAGCGCACGACGACGGCACGACGAGAAACGTTGACACGAAACGGAGAACGAGCGCGTGGTTGGCGAGCGTGGAGAAAAACGCGTTGCCGCACGCGATTTCGGGTCGAGGCACAAACTTTCGCGGCGGCGAGGACCGGACCCTCGGTCTGAAGGCGTCGCTGTTGCGTTTGAGACAGGACACTAGCGCGACCTCGCACGACCCCGTGGTGGTGTGGAGCGACGTGAACGACTCGCCTTTGTTTTCGTGCGGCGCGAAAGGGATCGCGGATTCGTTTGCGCAAAGCGGCGCCGAGATAGTCGTCACGCCGGGTCAAAGGTCGGGTAAGGGGAACACTCTGCGTGGGAGGGTGGTGGTGGGCAGAGCGTCGCATTTGATGGAGCTTGTTCGGAAATACGAAGCCTTCATCCTGGAGAGAGGGGATGGCGCCTTATCATGCGCCGGAAACCGCGAGGACGCGTCCTTCGACGACCAACTTTGTTTGGACCGGTACGTACAGGAAGCGGTTAGGGGCGGGAAAACAAAAGTGGTGGTGCAGGCGCTGACGTGCATCGTCGCGCATTAGTAGGGTCCAACACACGACGAGCATTACAACTAGGTAGCTGCGCTAAGTAGCAACAACAAGCGTTGTTTCCCCATGAAATACATCCATCCGAAACACATCACGAGTTGGACTTTACAGTTTTTGTATTTACGTCGAGTCAAATCAAAAGCACGATTCTGTGAGCCAGTTTTGGGAAAGGTCTCGAGTTTTTCACGAGTTCCGACCGCAGATCTCGCGCGCGTCCCCGTCCGCCGCGACAGCGGCACCGCTCTCCGTGGGTGCGCTTGCATCCCCGACTCACGCTCGGTTAACAGCGTTTCGTGGCACGAGAACGTGTTCGAACCGTCGCGACGTGTGCGAATCGTCGGTCACCGGTCACCTCTCATCGTGCGTAGACACGTCGTGGTTTTTTTCAGGGGTTCGTGTCCGCCACCGGGATCGGCCACCCGCCTGCAGCACAGGCAGTCCCGAGGTCGCCTGTCCCGTGAAGAACTCCTTTGTGTGGCGGAAAGATGCCTCGACGCGCGATACTCGTCTTGGTTCTTTGTGTATGCGCGACGGTGGCGCGCGCACATAGAATTTGCCTTGGAGTTTCCGATACGTGTAGCGTCGAAGAGGACGGATCGGTGTTGTGCTGGGGGTCGAATACGTATGGCCGGCTCGGGGACGGAACCCTCGAAAATAAAGTCAAACCGAACCCGGTGTCCGAAATAGACTCAGCGACGAGCGTGGCTTGTGGAACTACTCACTCTTGTGCGTCGCTGATGGACGGTACGGTGAAGTGCTGGGGGTATAACGGTTCAAAGCAGCTCGGGTTGGGGACTGACACGCTAGATAAGCTAGTCCCCACCGCGGTGCCCGGCCTTTCCGATGTGACCAGCGTGAGTGCTGGTGAGTACCACAGCTGTGCCCTTCTGAAAGACGGCACGATAAAGTGCTGGGGGTACAACAGGAACGGCCAGATCGGTGTCGGCTCAAGTGAAAATTCCATAAGCACTCCCACGGCGGTTTCCGGCATCACTACAGCGACGAGCTTGGGTGTTGGAATGTCCCACACGTGTGCCGTGTTGTTGAGCGGTGGAGTGTTGTGCTGGGGAAAGAACGATAATGGCCAGCTCGGGGACGGAACCACCACAAACAGACTCACCTCAACTCCAGTTTCTGGTATCAATTCAGCCACGAGCGTTGGTGCTGGTAACTTTCACACCTGCGCGCCGTTCTGCAGAGCGGTGGAGTGATGTGCTGGGGGCATAACAATGCCTACCAGCTAGGGGACGGCACCAATGCATCCAGAAACATCCCAACTCTAGTTTCTCAGATTAACTCAGCCGCGAGCGTGGGTGCTGGAAATTCTCACACCTGCGCCCTGCTCGCGGATGGCGGGGTGATGTGCTGGGGAAATAACGCACTTGGCGAGCTTGGCGCTGTAACTAGCGGTGTAAGTAGCATCCCCGTCGCGGTTTTGGAACTGTGTTCCGCGACGAGTTTTTCTACTAGAAGTATTCAAAACTGCGCCGGTCTTGATGACGGTTCTGTGAAGTGCTGGGGCCAGAACAACTACGGCCAGCTCGGGGACGGCACCACAACAAACAAAGACACCCCGACCGCGGTTTCCACGGTCGCG
>Ga0115007_10001371_pt1 | contig 15738 bp, 12 predicted proteins | sample ArcOceMetagenome_2_FD_87166 | JGI IMG/M metagenome (GOLD analysis project Ga0115007, IMG submission 87166) | Marine eukaryotic phytoplankton communities from Arctic Ocean - Arctic Ocean ARC135M Metagenome | ecosystem: Environmental > Aquatic > Marine > Oceanic | place: Arctic Ocean | collected... | reverse complement strand
TCGACGCCCGATCAACACACTGATTATCAACGCGACCGAATGCGAGCCCTATATCACCGCAGACGACTCGGCAATTCGCGAGCGCAGCGCCGAAATCGTTGAAGGAATCCACATACTCAGTCGTATCCTAGGCAATCCGAGTAAGATCCTGATCGGTATCGAGGATAACAAACCGGAAGCCATTGAAGCATTGAAGCCCCATGTGGCAGATACGGGGATCTCCGTTGTAAGCTTCCCCACTAAATATCCCTCTGGCGGCGAGAAGCAATTAATTTATATTCTCACGGGCCAAGAGTTGCCTAGTGCAACACTACCCGCCGACGCAGGTATGGTGTGCGTTAACATTGGTACCACCTATGCGGTCAAGCGCGCCGTGGTAAATGGAGAGCCCTTAATATCGCGAGTGACCACAGTTACTGGTGATGCCTGCGGTATGAATCGGAACTATGAAACGCTGATAGGTACCCCTGTTAGGCATTTACTCGAACATAACGAGTTTAATAGCGATGCCTGCAGCCGCCTGATCATGGGTGGACCCATGATGGGATTTTCGCTGTCGAGCGCTAATGTGCCAATTGTGAAAACCACCAATTGTATACTGGCACCCAGTTATTCGGAGATTCCCGATGACGAACCTGCCCAGCCCTGTATTCGCTGTGGCCTCTGCGCCGAAGCCTGTCCAGCATCCCTTTTGCCACAGCAACTGTATTGGTATGCCCAAGCCAATGACCATGATCGCCTAGAAGCACACAATCTGTTTGACTGCATCGAATGTGGTGCCTGCTCCTATGTTTGCCCCAGCAATATCCCTCTGGTCCAGCACTATCGGCACAGTAAGGGGGATATCGTCAAAGTGCGTCAAGAAAAAGTCGTCTCCGATCATGCCCGATCGCGCTTCGAATTTCGTAAACAACGCATGGAGTTGGCCGAGCAAGAAAAAGAAGCCAAACGTATCGCTCGCCGCGAAGCCTCGGAAAAAGCTAAAGCTAGCGCAGGCAAAAAAACCGCCCCGGTGGATGCCAGCAATGGTAGTGCTGCGCCTGCCTCTAGTTCAGCAGCAGACATAATCGCTGCAGCTCAGGCCCGCGCGGTCTCGAAGCAGGTCAGCCCAGAACAGCAGCAGGCCAAATTTGAACGCTCCATAGCCGGCGCCGAAATGCGCGTGCAAATGGCCGCAGAAAAACTGGCTGAAGCGGATGCTAGCCTGACGCAGGAGCAAAAGAATACTCTTGATGCCGCCTTGGAAGGCGCTCAGCAAAAGCTTGACCAGGCTCAGAGACGCCTTGAGGAACATCTGGAACAGCATAAAGAGCTAAACGAAGAGCAGGTGAAGTAATGGCGTTTAAACAGATCACCTCACCTCATGCTCACGCCGCTCAAAATACCTCCAGAGTAATGCAACTGGTGATCTGGGCGACCGTACCTGGTCTGATAGCCCTCAGCATCAACTTTGGCTGGGGAAGCTTGATTAATGTTATTTTGGCGGTAGTGACTGCCTTGGCTTGCGAAGCGACTATTATCAAGCTACGCAAGCGCCCGGTGGCTTTTTATCTGGGCGACTACAGCGCGGCATTGACTGCGGTGCTATTAGGCCTAGCACTGCCGCCCCTAGCGCCCTGGTGGGTTGTAGTTATTGGCAGTATGTTTTCCATTGTTATCGCCAAACACCTTTATGGCGGTCTTGGCTACAACCCATTCAATCCTGCGATGGTTGGCTATGTTGTCCTCCTAATTTCATTCCCCATTCCAATGACGATATGGGTGACGCCTCTGGCATTATTGCCAGAGGGCGTCAGCCACCCCGGTCTAGCAGAATCATTAAGTATTGTCTTTTCTGGCTACAGCCCCGCCGATGGCGTTACCGGCGCCACACCCCTCGACTTGTTTAAGCATAGCAGTGGTCTAGTTGTCGAGCAGATCTATCAGAACAATCCACTATTTAGTCAGGGCATGTTCGCGGGCGTTGGATGGGAATGGGTGAATCTCGGCTTTCTGATTGGCGGAATTGGCCTGATCGCCGCGCGAATATTTACCTGGCATGGCCCTGTGGCGATGCTCGGAGCCATGACTCTTATGTCATTAATCTTTTGGGATGGAGGCAGCTCAAACAGCCCGGGCTCACCACTGATGCATCTATTTAGCGGCGCAACCATGATGGGTGCATTCTTTATTCTCACCGATCCTGTTTCGTCCGCGGTCAGCAACCGCGGTCGGCTAATCTATGGCGCTCTGATAGGGGTGCTGGTCTATTTGATCCGCGCCTGGGGCAACTACCCAGACGCTGTAGCCTTTGCCATACTATTGGCTAACTTCGCCGCACCCTTTATTGACAACTACACGCTGCCCCGAACCTATGGCCATACAGATCGCCGTAGAGCTACCGAAAAAGAGGAAGACTAATGATCTTACAGTCGATCCGGTTTAATGCGATATTACTGGCCGTCTTCGCGTTGATCACAGCCATTGTGTTAGCCTCCACAGACGCACTAACGCGAGACAGAATAGCCGAGTCCGAGCGTGAAGCAGCACAGCGAAAACTGCTGGAGATCATTCCCATCGAACGTCATAATAATGACTTGCTAATGGATGTACAGCCAATCCCAGAACAGTTTTGGGACAGCCTAGGGCTGAAAAAAGGCGGCAATATACACATTGCGCGACAAGATGGCCTGCCGGTAGCGGCTATTATTCCTACCTTAACAAGGGATGGCTACAGCGGTGATATCGCAATGATTATTGGCATAAATTTCGACGGTACCATCGCTGGAGTTCGTGTGACCAAGCACCGTGAAACGCCCGGCCTGGGGGATAAAGTGGATCTTAAAAAGAGCAATTGGATTCTCGATTTTAACGGCAAGTCACTAGTCAAGCCCGAGCGAGTCGGCTGGGATGTAAAAAAGAATGGTGGCGTTTATGATCAGTTTACCGGCGCGACGATTACTCCGAGAGCCGTAGTCCATCAAATTGCTAAAACATTGGAATATTTTAATAGCGACAGCGAGCGGTTGCTCGCAGAAGCCGCTCTTGCCAACCAGCAGGCCCAAAATGAGATTACCACCCAATGAGTGAGGTTACCGTAGCAGACGTTGTGAAAAATGGACTCTGGACCAATAATCCGGCGTTAGTACAGCTACTAGGCCTCTGCCCACTGCTGGCCGTCACCGGCTCTGTGGTCAATGCTCTTGGCCTCGGTATCGCCACAATGGCAGTGTTAATTGGTTCCAATACGATCGTATCTCTGATACGCCGTCATGTTAGCGACGCCGTGAGACTGCCCGCATTCGTTGTTATTATCGCCGCTTTTGTTACCTGCGCCGAATTACTCATGAAAGCCTTTACCTATGAGCTATATCAGATACTGGGTATCTTTATTCCATTGATTGTCACTAACTGTGCCATTCTCGGCCGTGCAGAGGCCTTCGCCAGTAAAAACAAAGTCGGCCTTGCCGCGCTCGATGGGCTTATGATGGGCCTAGGCTTTCTAGCAGTTTTGGTGGCTCTGGGCGGAATCCGAGAGCTACTCGGACAGGGAACATTGTTTGCCGATATGCATCTACTCTTCGGTGCTAGCGCCTCAACATGGGTGCTGATGCCCTTTGGTGAGAACTACAGTTTTTTAATCGCTATACTACCTCCTGGCGCATTTTTGGTGACCGGCTTTTTAATCGCCATTAAAAATAGCATTGATGCCGCGGCAAAACGTCGCGGTGATGCGCAGAAGAGTGCCCCGGTAAAAGGGGCTAAGCGCATCAGGACTACTGGCCATATTTCTTGAGCAGAAAATCCGTCAATTAATGTCATATTGAAAGCTACTGCAAGGACGCCAATACAAAGGGAAAAGAAACTTAATGAGTAAAACCGGAGCCCAGTTAGTTTGTTACGCTCTGGAGCAGCTAGGAATAGAACATACCTTTGCTACAGTCGGCACAAAGAATGCCGTAATTTACGATCAACTCAGTCAGTCCAAAACTGTTTCCACTCACATAGTCAAACACGATATGAGCGCCGCCTTTATGGCCGATGCTGTCAGTCGTGCGCATCCAGATCAGGTCGGCACTATGCTGATTGCCTCAGACACTGGCGTCACGCAGGCAATCAGCGGCATAGCTCAAGCATTATTGGCCGGCAGCCCACTATTAATTATTGCAGGGGCACCAGCCTTGGATCTAGAGGCAGCCATAGATCACCAGGCCGTGCTTGCGCCACTAACCAAAGCCGCATTCAAAATCAATGAACATCAGCGGCTCATCGAGACATTGTTTGAAGCCTACAATAGGGCCATCAGCGCCCCGCAGGGACCAGTATTTGTAGAAATATCGCTCGATCTACAGCGAACGGTGTCTGCCATCAAAGAACCATTGCCGCTCTACGGAGCGCCCACCTATAAGGATCTCACCACCAAAAATATAAGCCTTATTGGTGCCGCCATTGAGCAATTACTCAAAGCAAAAAATCCAGGCATATTCGTCGGTTGGGGTGCTGTAGATGCACAGGCTGAACTGATTGCTCTGGCTGAAGCAATCGCAGCGCCAGTTACAACTACCATGCAGGGTCTCAGTAGTTTCCCTAATCAACACCCACTGCATGCAGGAATGATCTTTGGCCCCGGCGCAGTGCCCAGTGCGCAAAATGCCTTCGCCGACTGCGACTGCGTTCTAGCTATAGGCACAAGCTTTAATGATATGAGCATAGCCAGTGATAGCATTATTTGGCCCGAAAAATTGATTCATATTGATCATGACGCAATCACAGTTAATACAGAATTTCCCAATTATATTGCACTATGCGGCGATGTCAAAGCGCTCATCACTGCGCTGCTCTTGCAATTGCAGGAGCAGCAGCCAAATGCGAGACTCAACTCATCGTTGATCAACCGTATCGCAAGTGATAAAGCCGCATTAAAAGATGACTGGTACGCACACAACAGCAGAGGTCAGGTAAACCCAGCGGTATTTTTTGACTACCTGAGCGAGGCGCTTGACGACGATGCTATTTTGGTTGCCGAGGCGGGTCAAGACAGCTTTCTTGCTGCAGAGCTAATGGCTATAAATAGCCCCCGAGGATTTATCTCAGCCACTAACCTTAACACGCTGGGCTACTGCGTGCCCGCAGTCAACGCCGCCAAACTCGTCAATCCAAACAGGCAGGTGGTTGGCATAGTCGGCGAAGCTGCCATGACAGTCACTGGGATGGAGGCGCTCTTGGCTGTCCGCGAAAAGCTCGGCACGGTTTACTGTATCTTTAATGATGGCTCCTACTCAGCTGCCAAGAACCATCCCATGGCCACTGGTAACAGCAGAAACCGAAACTACGGTGATGTGAATTGGGGAGCTTTTGCGGATGCGATAGACTGTGCCTATATTAGAATAGAGCACAATAATGAAATCGAAACCGCTCTGCGTCGCACACTCGAGACTGCCGCTCAGGGGCAACCGATATTCGTTGATGTCCATATCGATTACTCACGCACTAGCCACTACGGCGAGGAAACACCCAGGGCCAATGTCTCGGGATTGTCAAAGAGAGATAAGATAGCTTCTTTAAGCCGCGGGATAATGCGCAAATTTACCGGATAACTATCTCAGTAGGTTTCCAAATCCTTAACAAACAGCATCTCAATATTGCGAAACGTCTTAAACTCTAAATAATTATTACTCGGGTCGCGGACAAATAACGTTGCCTGCTCACCCTTGCGGCCTTCGAACCGCACGTAGGGTTCGACCACAAATTCAATACCATTGACCCCCATCATTTCGACGACTCGCTCATACCGATCCCAATCCATAATGACACCAAAATGTGAGGCGGGCACAGCATGACCATCGACTAAATTAGTTGCCACCGATGGGTGATCCTCAGGCGACACTAAATGCGCCACAAGTTGATGGCCAAAGAAATCAAAGTCAATCCAGCTGTCGGATTCTCGGCCGGTGGCACAGCCAAGGATACCGGTGTAAAAGCTGCGTGCGGCTTCAAGATCGGTGACAGGAAAGGCCAGATGGAAGCGTGGATAGTCTGATTTAATCATAGTCATTATTTACCGTCGGATGTAAGCGTCATGCTAGCACGGTAATTACGCGGACTTTTTATTCTTGGGTTGATCACCAGGGCAGCGCGTCCAAATCCACATTGCCACCACTCAAAATAATAGCCACGCGTTTTCCCTGAAACTGCTCGGGTTGGTCCATAATAGCGGCAAGCGGCACAGCACAGGAGGGTTCAACAATCACCTTAAGTCTGGTCCATATCAAACGCATTGCCTCAACGATACGCGCTTCAGAACACAGTAATATATCATCAACATGTACGGTAATAGCCAAAAAATTACGCACACCTACAGTGGCACGCAGCCCATCAGCGATAGTATTCGGAGTGTAATCAGCCAGCCTTTCTCCAGACTTAAACCCCAGCCAGGCATCTTTGGCACCCTCGGGCTCTGCACCTATAACCTGAGTATCACCCATTCCTTTTACACAGATAGCGGTGCCACCCAAAAGGCCACCTCCGCCAACTGGGGCCATCACAATGTCAACTGGTTCATCAATCTGCTCAAGCAGTTCTAGAGCCGCAGTGCCCTGCCCGGCCATAATTAAATCATTGTCGAATGGATGGATAAATGTAAGACCAAGCTCCGATATAGTATCGGCCACCGCTCGCTCGCGAGCAGCCATAGTCGGCTGACACAGAACCACCTTAGCCCCGTACCCCTTTACAGCCGCTATTTTAACTCGAGACGCGTTCTCAGGCATCACGACCCTGCAAGGAGAACCTCGCAATCCCGCTGCCCAGGCAAGTGCCGCGCCATGGTTACCCGATGAGTGAGTGACTACACCTTTTTGCAGACTCACATCGCTCATTGCGAAAATGGCATTACAGCCACCACGAGCTTTGAAGGCACCAATCTTTTGAAAGTTTTCCGCTTTAAATACTAGCTCGCAGCCAATAATTTTATTCAGCGCACGACTCTCTAGTATCGGAGTTCGATGGATGTATGGCGCTATCCGTGCATGGGCCTGTTGAATATCTTTTAAGGTCGTTTTCATTGCAATAGTGTAGTCGAATTAAGATGCTAGTAGAGACTAAATAATTGATCTCAGTTGATCCCTGAAGACTGATCTGCACCCTATGATAAACATAAAAAAGGCCCCCTAACATTTAGGGAGCCTTTCTTTAAACGTCGGCGCAGTAGGCCGATCAACAATTACTGACTCACAGTTCGCGCCCGCGATTTGCCGCAATACGCAACCGCAGTGCATTTAACTTAATAAAGCCTTCGGCATCGGCCTGGTTGTAGGCACCGCCATCATCATCAAAGGTAGCAATATTGGAATCAAACAGACTATCAGTATCTGACTTGCGGCCCACCACAATGACATTACCCTTATAAAGCTTAATGCGCACTTCACCGTTGACCACGTCTTGAGTCTGGTCAATGGCAGTTTGCAACATGATGCGCTCAGGCGCCCACCAGTAGCCATTATAAATCAGCTTGGCATATTTAGGCATCAGCTCATCTTTCATATGCGCCACTTCACGATCCAGTGTTATCGACTCAATCGCCCGATGCGCTTTCATCATTACAGTGCCTGCTGGCGTTTCATAACAGCCGCGAGACTTCATGCCGACATAGCGGTTTTCCACAATATCCAAGCGCCCCACGCCATTGGCACCAGCGACTTCGTTTAAGTATTCGATGACAGTCGCTGCGCTCATTGCTTCTCCATCAATAGCCACAATATCTCCCTTCAAGTAGCGGATATTCATGTAGGTTGCTTTGTCGGGTGCTTCTTCTGGTGACACTGTCCAACGCCACATGTCATCTTCAGCTTCTGACCAAGGATCCTCCAAATTGCCACCTTCATAGGAGATATGCAGGAGGTTGGCATCCATAGAGAAGGGTGATTTTGTACCCCGCTTCATCTCCACCGGAATACTGTGCGTTTCGCAGTATTCCATTAATTTGTCTCTTGAATTCAGATCCCACTCGCGCCATGGCGCAATCACTTTAATGCCTGGCTTGAGCGCATAGGCACCCAGTTCAAAACGTACCTGATCATTACCCTTGCCCGTGGCACCATGAGAAATAGTGTCGGCACCTGTCTCATTGGCTATTTCAATAAGACGCTTGGCAATCAGTGGGCGAGCAATGGATGTCCCCAACAGATACTCGCCCTCATAAATAGTATTGGCGCGAAACATAGGAAAGACAAAGTCCCGAGCGTACTCCTCACGCAAATCATCAATATATATCTCTTTAACGCCCAGCGCTTCGGCCTTGGCGCGAGCCGGGGCAACTTCCTCGCCCTGCCCAATATCAGCGGTAAAGGTAACCACTTCGCAGTGATATTCTTCCTGCAGCCATTTAACAATGACCGAGGTATCTAAGCCGCCCGAATAAGCTAAAACTACTTTTTTGACTGATGACACGTTACAAAGTCCTTTGCTGGGTTAACACAGGCGCGGATTTTACCCTAACAGGAATAAATTTAGTATTAGTTGTGGCCAGTATTCGCTTAGGACTCAGATTCCCGATAGGCTTCATTAGCTAATCTCTCAGACTCCTGCGCTTTGTTCGAGCCGTAATGAACTTCAGAGCCGCTGTATAGCGCTTCGAGAAGGGCACTAGCATGCGGGCAAATCTGTCACCGGCAAAGATACACTCAAGATTAGGGAGCCCAGACGACGCACCTTGCAGGCATGCTGGGGCCTATAATGAATACAGATCACCTTATGCGTCCATATTTTTCGACTAATACTCGTATGACGGCACCGTTTCCGGTAGCATTAAATTCTCGACCAAGGACAGATTTTAATGGACCAACTTAGCATTATCCAACCTGATGATTGGCATCTGCATCTGCGCGATGATGAGGCGCTCAAGACCACCGTGCCCGCTGCAGCGCGCGGATTTGGTCGTGGCATTATTATGCCCAATCTGACGCCTCCTACCACGACAGTTGCGCGGGCAGCAGCCTATAGAGAACGTATCCTAGCCCAGCGTCCTAAGAATTCAAATTGGCAGCCGCTGATGGTTCTCTATTTAACTGACAATACCTCCCCAGACGAAATTCGCGCTGCCAAGGAATGTGGTTTTATTTATGGCTGTAAGTATTATCCCGCTGGCGCCACTACCAATTCGGACTCAGGGGTCACTGATCTGAATAAGCTGCATGAGGTTCTGGAGACCATGCAAGAGGTGGGCATGGTGCTCCAATTACACGGCGAAGTTACGTCCGATGACACAGATATCTTTGATCGCGAAGCGGTGTTTATAGAACGTCATCTGCGCAGTTTGGTGCAGCATTACCCCCGGCTTAACATTGTTTTCGAGCACATAACCACTCAACAGGCTGTCGATTTTGTGCTCAGTGGCGGCGACAACATCGCCGCCACGATCACGCCACAGCACCTTCTGTATAACCGTAACCACATGCTGGTGGGCGGTATTCGTCCGCATCTGTTTTGCCTGCCGATTCTAAAGCGTGATATCCATCAGCAAGCTTTAATCGCGGCTGCCACTAGCGGCAATAAAAAATTCTTTTTAGGTACCGATTCGGCCCCTCATATACAGGGTAGAAAAGAGAGTGCCTGCGGCTGTGCCGGCTGCTTCAGCCATCATGCGGCGATTGAACTATATGCTGAAGTGTTTGACCAAGCCGGCGCACTCGACAAACTCGAGGTATTTGCCAGCAAGAATGGACCTGATTTTTACAGCCTCCCTTATAGTAGTCACTCTATCCTACTCAAGCGTGAGCCTTGGCAGCTGCCGATGGCAGTTGCCTTTGATAATTCGCAGTTAATTCCCCTTGCTGCGGGTACCACCCTAAATTGGAAATTGAGCCTTTAATGGAAATACCTGAAGAACTTCTTTCGCCCTCAAAAATGGCCACAAGGTTTCGTGGTTTTTTACCGGTCGTTGTCGACGTTGAAACAGGGGGTTTTGACTCCCGCAAAGATGCGCTACTTGAAATTGCGGTGGTTATCTTAGAGATGGATTTTCGCGGTAACATTCAGATTAAAGAGAGCTTAAGTAAAAATATCGAGCCATTCCCTGGATTAAATATCGATCAGGCGGCTATAGAGTTTACTGGCATCGACCTCTACGACCCGAATCGTATGATGGAAGACGAAGGTGAGGCTCTACGTGAATTATTTCAGCCCATTCGCCGCGAAGTCTCAGACTCTGGGTGCACTCGCGCAATCATGGTGGCGCACAATGCCCATTTTGATCTTGGCTTTGTCAATGCAGCCATTGGTCGTAACCAGATCAAGCGCAGCCCCTTTCATCCCTTTTCATGTTTTGATACGGCAAGCTTAGCGGGCTTGACCTATGGACAGACAGTTTTAGCCAAAGCCTGCGCTGCAGCAGACATAGCCTTCGATAATCGCGCTGCTCATAGTGCCTTGTATGACACGGTTAAGACCGCTGAGTTGTATTGCAAAATCGTCAATCGATGGAAAGAACTGGGTGGCTGGCCTTTGCAAAGCGACCAGCCCTAGGCTCGACCCGCTACTTGGTCAGCCAGAAATCAGCCTTTTCAATACCGGCCTTGATTGGATCAAACACTGGATCTAAGCCTTTTTTAAGCTGCGCTTCATAATCATCTAATGCCAGTAGTGCCGGTTTTTGCAAGATTAAAATAGCCACAATATTTAACCAAGCCATCAGCCCCACACCCACATCACCTAGCGCCCATGCAACCGCGGCCGTTTTCAGCCCACCGTAGACCACCGATGACAACACAAGCACTTTAAGAGCGAACACCAACCAGGCACGATGCATTTTTCGGTTGATGTACATAACGTTGGTTTCGGCAATATAGTAGTAGGCAAGAATCGTAGTAAAGGCAAAGAACAATAATGAGATAGCCAAAATACCACTGCCATATCCCGGCAGAACCGTATCGAATGATGCCTGAACATAAGCTGGGCCCGCTTCAACACCCGCGAGTCCCATGTAGAGCATGCCGCCGTCAACACCCTGTACGTTGTAAAGCCCGGTCAGAAGAATCATAAATGCAGTTGCGGTACAGATAAGCAATGTGTCTATATAAACTGAAAATGCCTGCACCAAACCCTGCTTAGCTGGATGCGACACTTCTGCCGCAGCCGCAGCATGGGGTGAGCTTCCCTGCCCTGCTTCATTAGAGTAAACACCCCGCTTAACGCCCCACTGCACCGCCATACCAATAATCGCGCCGTAACCCGCCTCTAGACCAAAGGCGCTATTAAAAATAAGTTTAACCATGGCAGGCACCATGTCTATATTGGCGACAATCACTAGTAGCGCAATAAGGATATAGCCCACCGCCATGCCCGGTACGGCCACCTGAGCGAAGCGGGCAATCCGCTTAACACCCCCAAAAACGATAAGGGCGAGACTGACACAGAGAAATACGACAGTGGCTACTGGCGGTATGCTCCAGGCGTTTTCCATAGCGCCCACAATACTGTTCGCTTGAATGCCCGGGAGGCAAAAGCCCATGGCAATAATGGTAGCCACTGAGAATAATGTGGCGTACCACTTCTGTCCCATAGCTTTTTCGATATAGTAAGCTGGGCCACCACGATATAGGCCGTTCTGATCTTTTTCTTTATATATCTGCGCCAACGTAGCTTCAATATACGCGGTAGAGGCGCCCAAAAAGGCAACCATCCACATCCAGAAAACAGCCCCCGGCCCACCCATCGCAATGGCGGTGGCAACACCTGCGATGTTGCCAGTACCAATCCGTCCAGAGAGAGACATAGTCAAAGCCTGAAACGAAGAGATCCCTGACGGAGAACTGGTGCCTTCAAACATCAGCTTTATCATGTGGCCAAAATGTCGCACCTGCAAAAACCTCGTACGTATCGAAAAATACAGTCCGGCACCCAGGCAAAGACAAATTAGCGCGTCACTCCAAATAATACCGTTAAGTTGCCCTGCAAATACTTCCACAATACATCTCCTATCATTGAATTTGCCATATCGTAGCCTGTCTCGGTCAGACAACTGAACTGGTGTTATCTGTCACTACAGGCAGTATGGGAGTCGGAGTGTACTTGAATGCTTTGGTAATGGCGATATGTCGGGGCAGTGTAACCAGCGTCCACCGATTCTAAAGAAGACTGTGCATGCGGCACGCCTCAGTAAAGTGAACTCCCCAACAAAGCTTAGCCGCTAATGGCAGATTTGCACCCATTGATGAACACCAGATACTGATAGCCCCTAATTACTCCGCCACATGAGCCATAGAAACTTGCCTAGAGGGTTTGGCCAGAGTTGACCCAAGTGCTACCAGCAACCGCAAGTATTGCCGAGATTAGACCTAGATGGAAAATATCTGTGTTATTCGCCGTAGAGTGAGCGATTTTGAAGTGGCCATAATGACAGCGCCAGTAGCAATTTTGGGCTATACAATCATTATTAGTCCGGGGCTATGGCGGACGACCTTATGGTACTTTTTCGAATGGCCGTTGTCGCCGTAGTAAACTCTAGGCGCATAGCTATTTGTCCCTTAGGAGCGTAAAATTCCGTCCTTGAAATCGCCTTATCTAACAGAGAAAAGTTCATGACCGATTCATTTAAAGAGAGTGCTCTCAAATACCATACCCACCCGGTTCCTGGGAAGCTAGAAATCAGACCCACTAAACCGCTAGTTAATAAAAGAGATCTGTCTTTAGCCTACTCCCCCGGTGTCGCTTATGCCTGCGAGCTGATTGTAGAAAACCCTACCGAGGTGGCTTCGGTAACTGCTAGGGGCAATTTAGTGGCGGTAATTACTAATGGGACGGCGGTTCTAGGTCTGGGTAATATCGGTCCTCTGGCCTCCAAGCCGGTTATGGAAGGCAAGGCAGTGCTGTTTAAAAAGTTCGCCAATATTGATGTGTTCGATATTGAAATTGATGAAACTGATGTCGATAAGTTAGTCGATATTATCGCTTCATTAGAGCCCACATTTGGCGGTATTAACCTAGAGGACATCAAGGCACCCGAATGTTTTATGGTGGAAGAGAAACTTCGGAAACGTATGAAAATTCCGGTATTTCATGATGATCAACATGGTACCGCGATTGTTGCAGCCGCTGCCATTTACAACGGTCTACGGGTCGTCGATAAAAAATTTAAAGATGTAAAACTTGTGGTTTCCGGTGCTGGAGCCGCTAGTATTGCCTGCGTCGACCTATTGGTAAGCATGGGGTTACAAAAGAAAAATGTGCGTATGATCGACCGCACTGGGGTTATTTATGCGGGTCGCAAAGACGGCATGAATCCATGGAAAGAAGGCTATGCCATTGAGACCAGTGATCGTACCATTGAAGACGCTATTGAAGGCGCCGATCTATTTATGGGGCTATCTGGGCCCGGCGTGCTGTCTGGCGAACTACTGAAAAAGATGGGTGAGAAACCGATCATTTTGGCCATGTCCAATCCGATTCCAGAAATCATGCCTGAAGAAGCTATAGCGGCTCGCCCGGACGCTATTATTGCCACTGGGCGCTCTGATTACCCTAACCAGGTCAATAATGTTCTGTGCTTTCCGTTTATTTTTCGCGGGGCACTGGACTGTGGCGCGTCGACTATCAATGAAGAAATGAAGATGGCCGCGGTAAAGGCGATTGCCGATCTGGCCACTATGGAAACCTCTGATGTGGTCGCTGCGGCTTACGCCGATGAGAAACTTAGATTTGGCCCTGATTATCTGATTCCTAAGGCCTTCGACCCTCGCCTAATTGAAGTGGTTCCTATGGCCGTGGTGAAAGCTGCTATGGCAAGCGGTGTTGCAACTCGCCCAATCGAAGATCTAGAAGCCTATCGCCAAACTCTACATGAGTTCGTTAATCAGGCCGGTCTTTTTATGCAACCGATTATTGAACTGGCTAAAAGAGCACCGGCTAAAATTGTCTATGCCGAAGGCGATAACGACGATGTTTTAATAGCCATTCAGGCCGTACTCGATGAAAAGATTGCGACGCCTATTTTAATTGGCCGTCGCGACCGTATCGAAATGAAAATTGAACGCCTTGGGTTGAGAATTAACCTAGATAAAGATGTGGAGATACTCAATCCCGACCGCAATGAGAAATTTGAAGAGTATGCGGCTTTTTACCACAAATTGGTTGGTCGCAATGGCGTGTCGGTCGCTGCAGCACGTAAGATCATGCATGACGACAATACGGCAGTAGCCGCAGTAATGGTTGCTTGTGGCGAGGCTGACGGACTTATTTGTGGCAAAGTCGGTCGCTTTGATTTCCATCTTCGAGAAATTATGCAACTGCTAGGCCCTAAAGATAAAACTCAATTGGTGTCGTCTGTGGCGATGCTGTTATTACCTGAGGGTCCATTATTCCTAGCGGATACCGCCATGAATTTGGACCCAACTGCGGAGGAATTGGCCAAGATTGCTGAGGCTAGTATTGAACTGGTTAAGCGTTTTGGTATTGAGCCCAAGGTTGCCCTGCTGTCTCACTCGAACTTTGGCACATCAAATAACCCTTCAGCGAGAAAGGTACGCAAAGCCGCTGAGGTGCTGCGCGAGACATATCCAGACCTGCAGATTGACGGTGAAATGCATGTCTTAAGCGCACTGAACCCAAAGCTGCGTGATACGGTTTATGCGGAAGCCAATATCTCGGGGCGCGCCAATGTGCTGGTGCTGCCCAATTTGGATGCTGCAAATATTGCCATGGGCCTGATACGCTCCCTCACCGATGCGCTTCTGATCGGGCCCTTTATCAATGGCTTCAGCAAACCGGCACATATCGTCATCCCCTCAGTCTCATCTAGAGGTATATTCAATATGACGGCATTGACCGTTGCTGATATTCAGGCTGCCAAATAGTTATTTTCCCTGCAGGGCTAGGGCCAACTGATAAAGCTGCTTCTTGTCGCCGCCGGTTATTTTGGCGGCGATAGAGGCAGCTTTAGTGATGGGCAGTTCTTGCAAAAGTAATCTCAGCACTTTCTCTGCGCCTACCGATACCGAGTCTTCGAGACCCGCATCACCGGCAATCACTAAGACAATCTCGCCGCGCTGCTGATTGCTATCGGCCTTTACCTGTTCTAATAGTTCCTGCAGGCTACCGTGCAAATGTGTTTCAAAGGTTTTACTGATTTCTCGTGCCATAAACGCCGGTCGATCAGTCCCTAAAACGTCCACCATATCACTGAGGGTCTCAACGATACGGTGGGGGGCCTCATAGCAGACAATCGTTTCTATATCGGCTTTATAATTTACTAGGGTCGCCTTGCGCTGACTACTTTTGGCTGGGAGGAATCCAATAAACTTAAATCTGTCAGTGGGTAGCCCTGAAATACAGAGTGCGGCAGTCACGGCGCAGGCTCCAGGTATTGGCATGACCCGATAACCCTGATGACGTGCCTCAGATACCAGTCGATAACCCGGATCTGAAATTAAAGGCGTTCCGGCATCAGATATTAAAGCAACGTCATCCCCTGCACGAAGTCGCTTAAGTATGTTGTAACTGGATTTTTTGTCCGTATGATCATGATAAGCGATGCAAGGTTTGTCTATACTGAAATGATCGAGCAGCTTTTTACTGTGGCGAGTATCTTCGCAGGCTATTACACTCACGTTCTGGAGAGTCTCGACTGCACGGGGTACCATATCCCCCAGATTGCCAATGGGTGTGGCAACGATATACAACGTACCGGATTGATTTGAATTCATGAATATAAAAGCTCTATGTATGATTACTGTCACTGGGTGTATCTTAGCCTTTCTTAGTGGCTGT
>Ga0115007_10001370_pt1 | contig 15739 bp, 16 predicted proteins | sample ArcOceMetagenome_2_FD_87166 | JGI IMG/M metagenome (GOLD analysis project Ga0115007, IMG submission 87166) | Marine eukaryotic phytoplankton communities from Arctic Ocean - Arctic Ocean ARC135M Metagenome | ecosystem: Environmental > Aquatic > Marine > Oceanic | place: Arctic Ocean | collected... | reverse complement strand
CGGGGACGAGACAAGAAATACTGCGCATTTTCAGCAACCGACAGCTTGTGGGCTGTGCCGCGAATAATCACCTGACGCTCTAAAGGCAACCAAGCAAAATGCAAACTGATGTTATGGTTATCCGCTAACTGGGTGGCTTTATTACTTTTTAAATTGGTAAAAAAAGTAAAGCCAGCATCATCGTACTTTTTTAGTAACACGATGCGTTGGCTTGGCATGCCGTCGGCATCAACCGTCGCCACGTTCATGGCGGTAGGATCGGTAAACAAATTAGATTCGATCGCTTGCCCTAGCCAATGCTTAAACTGCTCCATTGGGTTTTCATGCAAGTCTTTTAGATGTAATTCATCAGCACCATATTGGCGACGGATATCAGCTACGTCTTTCATAAGTCTGGCTCAATTGAGGTTTTTCACAGTATAACGACAAACTCTGTAAGAGCCGAAATCTTTTCATAAGCCAAAGCTTGTTCGGGCGCATATCTGGCAAATTCGGATATCAAGCAAAGACTTCGCCCTTTTGAAGATAAGGTGGTTTTGCTACTTGGCAGACCATGTCATACCCGTACAATAGCGGTACATACCCACAGATTGATGATTATGAGTAAACGTAATAAGCGCGAGATCCCTGTTTTCGAGCATCCTATCATTGAAACCCATTGCCACCTTGATTATCTAAAAGAGAATCCGCTCAATGTGACCCTAGACAACGCAAAAGCCGTGGGCGTTGAAAAAATCATTACCATCGCCGTGTCTCCAGACAATCTAGATACTGTCATGTCATTAATTGGTCAAGATGACATGCTTTGGGGCACACAAGGTGTTCACCCCCATGATGCTGAAAAGTATACCCAAGAGACGGGTGAGAAAATCCGCACTCACGCTTTAAACGAACGCATTGTGGCGATTGGGGAAATCGGTTTGGATTATTTTTATGACAACGCCGACAGAACAATCCAGCGCCAAGTGTTTCACGAACAACTGCAAATCGCAGCGGACCTCGACCTGCCTGTGGTCATACACAGCCGTGACGCGGACGATGACACCATAGAAATACTGAAGCGCTTTGAAACCAGTTTAAAGCGTAAAGGGGTGATTCACAGTTTTACCTCTGGGCCTGAGCTAGCTCAATACGCCATCGATCAAGGTTTCTGCCTGGGCTTTAATGGTATTTGCACCTTCAACACAGCAGAAAATGTGCGCGATATTATCCGTATGACGCCCCTTGAAAACATTATTTTAGAAACCGATGCACCCTTTTTAACGCCTGTTCCCTACCGAGGGAAAGAAAATGCATCTTGTTATCTGCCCTTCGTGGCTGAGAAAGTGGCCGATGTAAAAAACATTGATGTGAATGCGTTTCTCCCAATGGCCTACGCCAATAGCCAAGCGTTATTTTTTCCGGAGTAAATCCATGCAAGCCATCACTCAAAGTGCGTTTTGTTCTTCTGTTGTAATGGATGAACTGGACTGTGTGCATATTCAGCACCCCAAGTTTTTCGCCGAAATCTGCCTACAAGGTGGCCAGCTCACTCAATTTACTCACCACATCTTGGGTGACTTTGTTTGGTTAAGCCCTGATGCCCAGTATAAACAAGGGCAAAGCTTGCGCGGCGGCGTACCTATTTGCTGGCCATGGTTTGGTGTGTTGGATAAAAACCCAGCGAGTGTTTCACAAAGTGTATTAACGCAAAAACACGCCCATGGCTTTGCGCGCACCCAGACCTGGCAAGTTAGCCACATTGAAGAAAGTGCTCATGACGTCACATTAGAATTAACATTGAACGACAGCCAGAAAACTCGAGCCATTTGGCCGTATGCTTTTGAACTAACCTGTCGCTTTCATTTCTCTGACACGCTTCGCATCGAACTGATCACCCATAATACCGGCAATGAGACCTTCACCTTTAGCCAAGCGCTTCATACCTATTTGGGTGTTGCAGATGTAAGCCAGACCCGTATCTTCGGTGCACATAAACATCATTATATTGATGCGTTAGATCAATGGAAAAGCAAAGAACAACTGGGACCGGTGTTAATAAATGAAGAGGTAGACCGTATATATTTAGGTGAAATTGATTATCGACTCCATGATGGGCGCCATAACCTAACGCTATCAAGCAATAGTGCATCAAGCGTTGTCTGGAACCCTTGGGTTAACAAAAGTAAAACGTTGAGCCAGTTTCCGCACCACGCCTATCAAAACATGCTGTGCATTGAGAATGGTAATATTTTAAATGATATTGTGCGTCTAGAAAAAAATAAGCGCCATTGTTTATCAATGACGCTCAGTAAGTATTAGCACAAGCGGTTGAACCTATTGGTAATTTAAGCGCTTGGCTAACCATTGAGTTAAACTGATGTAGCGAATACCCAATAAACGCACCAGCACATGTATTAGGTGGGCATCCCAACCCACCATAATACGCGGTTTATTTTTCTTAATACCCGCCACAATAATCTTCGCTGCTTTCTCTGGTGTTGTATGGGCTAACTTATCAAAACTTTGCGATAACTCTGCACGATCTTCATCTTCGCCAATTCTTGCGTTACGCACAATATCTGTGGCAATGCCACCAGGGTGCACACAACTGACTTCAATCTTTTTATGGTTTAAGCACATTTCTTGACGCAAGGCTTCGGTGTAACCACGTACAGCAAATTTAGCGGCGTTATAGCTGCTCTGTCTTGGTATGGCAATCATGCCAAATACGCTGCTAATATTGACCACATGAGCCTCTTGCGCTTGTTTTAAGAAAGGTAAGAAAGCCTCGGTACCATTTACAACGCCCCAAAAATTTATGTTCATCAACCATTCGAAGTCTTCACGCTTGGTTTCATCTAAACCGCTTGAAAGCGCCACACCGGCATTGTTAATCACTAAATTAATGTCACCCAATTCATCGTGAATCATGGACGCATAATCAAGCATGGCTTCACGATTAGAGACATCTAACTCGTAAATATGCACAATCGCATCGGCATTGCTCTTTAGAATGTTCTGCTTAGTTGCCTGCAACCCTGCAACATTGATATCAGATATAGCCAGTTTGCAACCATGTTTAGCAAGTTCAATGGATAAAGCGCGACCAATACCAGACCCTGCCCCCGTAACCACTGCCGTCTTATTTAATAGTGTTTTCATGTACTTGCTCTTTATTATTTAAATGATTTGCTGACTCATACACGCTTGTTTTACCTGCATTAAGCGCTTTTGCAGGTTGTTCCCGTCCAGCTCTAGCCATACGCAGGCTGCTTCTAAGCTATGAAAACATAATACATTGTTGCTGCTTCCCCAAAAGTGGGCACTGTAAGCACTGGCAAGATCCCAAGTCTGAGGGTTAATAATAAGCGCTACTTGCTTTTCACGGTAACTCGCTCGAGACAAGGTCGATTCACAAATCGCGCTGATATCAAATTGATCCAGTGAGAAAATGGCTTCTCGGCAATCCGCAATCACCATTGTCGCATGTTCAATGGTCACATCCTGACTTTGCTGGCGCTCATGTTCAAGCAACTCTTGTAAATTTACGTTTCCTGCCCAGTACTCTAAAACAATCGTCCCTTGATTGAACACACCATACTCATTTGCCATGTGGTCTACCCAGTAAAATAATTTCAATTATACTCAGCTTAAGCAGATAAAGATTAGGGTAAATAAGCCAATTTCATCCTACAATCGGTTACAATGAAGCCATATCCATTTAAGTGATCTAACTATGAGTAAAGGTGCCGATAAGCACAAAGGGCGACTAAACGAATTAAATGAATTCGGTAAAGACCTGGCGCGCCGCAGTAAAAGCCATTGCGAGCTATGTGATAGTCATGGTGTGAAATTGTTTATTCACGAAGTACCACCTGTGCCTAAACAGCCTGAGTTTGAATCCTGTATCTTTATTTGCGAAGCGTGCCAATCCCAAATTGAAAAACCTAAAACACTGAATGCAAACAACTGGCATTGTTTGAATACCAGTATTTGGAGTGAAGTGCCGGCCGTACAAGTCATGTCCGTGCTAATTGCAAAAACACTGGCTCCAAAAACCGATTACGCCGCTGAGTTACTCGATCAAGTCTACCTAACGCAAGAACAGCAACAGTGGATTGATGACGCTGAAGCGGATTTACTTAAAAAGAAATAACCCCTTGTTATAGCCATTGCAGCATGGGTGCTGCAATGCGTTTATCCAATGTACGTAGCTGTCCATCTTCAAATCGTATAGACCAGTGCACATCTGTTTCACTTTTTATCCTACCCTTGCCAAATTTTTGATGTGACACCCATACTTCTATATTGGGCTCTGACAAACCTGCTGGTTCAACCCTACGGCGTTGAGCTGCGGCCACCTTCTTGCTTGGCTCAGGCTGCGCAACGCTCAAATCTAGATTCCACTTTACTGTATCGACATATTGTTGCGCATGATTTAGTACGGTTTTAGGCAGTGCTAAAGACTTTAAACCTTGATTCACCGCCGGTTGTAATTTCAATAACGCAGACACCTTCATTGAATCAATAAAGGGGCTTATGGTTTTTTGATCCGGCGCAGAATCTAAATCTGCTGGGCAAATGAAATGCAGCGACTGCATTGCACGAGTCATGGCCACATAAAACAGACGTCGCTCACTTTCTATGGACGTGGCTTGCTGCATTTCCCCATCACTTTGATAAGGATAATAATGATTATTTAATGCCGGTAAGATCACCACTGGCCACTGTAAACCTTTAGCGCGATGAATGGAGCTGATCACCACACCTGAATTTTGATTTTGTTGCTGTTTTATCTGCGTCAGGCCTTGTAGGTACTCATGGGTTTTGGCCGCACTGATATTCAATTTCGCCATAAATCGAGAAAAACCTTGCACCGTGGCAATGCGGTCATCCACTTGTTGGCCACTGAATGCGCTGTCGCTTAAACCTTTATAGAAATCGGTTTCCCGTAGATAACGGTTGATCAATTGATGCGCGGTGATACGCGGATGCATGGCAAGCTCAATCAGCTGCAATCGACTTTCAACCTGTTGCTTTTGCCATGTGGATAATTGAGATAAGTCTAAATCTTTAAACGAGCGCAATACTTTTTCATCCGACCGAGACAACCCGTTGGCAATATTTTCAAGTTCACTGCGTTTAATTTTTAACGCTGGGAAGGTTAAAAACATCAGCCAACTATTAAAGCGCTTGCGCTGACTTTTTTGGAAAAACACGCCTCCTGCTATTTCGAACAACATCATGAATGGCTGCAATTCGTATCGCTCTAATACCCAGCTATGATGCGCCATCTGATAGGGAATATTCGCTTGTAACAACGCTAATTCCAGCGGTGCGCTGATCCCCCAGATACGTAACAACACTGCAATATTTTCAGCAGGTGTATGGGGCAAAGATTGTTTGATCAAACTCAGCGTTCGCTGGGCATAGTCATCATCTTTATGCAGTTGTACCTGAGTATTTGGGTTCGACTCATGAGAAATGGCCATTACAGGTTGGCGCTGCTTATTAAACTGAATCAGCTGATTACTTAACAACGCCACATCATGACCATAGCGAAAACTGCGACTTAAAGAATACTGCTTAGCTTCTTTAAAATGGTCGTCAAAGTAGTGCAGCATGAAATGACTACTTGAGCCACGAAACTCATAAATGGTTTGGTCTGGGTCACCGATGACCATAACCTGAGCGCGCTGCCCTGCTAAGGTTTCTAACAGAAATTGCTGTATCGGGTTTATATCTTGATATTCATCTACCAAAATCCAATCCATATGATTGGCGTAATGCGCCGCTAGGTCCGGGCGTTGACTGAATAAACAGCATGGGTCATACAGCATATCCGCATAACCAATGCGCCCTTGTTGTTTGCGCCAATCTTCGAATGCTTCAAACACCTGTACAAAAAATCCACATTGCTTAGGTAAGCCAGATGCATTAAACACCGCCCTAGCCGGATCTAAGCAAGACTTAACCTGTTCCATAAACGACATCATGGGGTCAAGCCATTTTTTTTTATCGTTCAGAATTTCCTGCGCAAGGGTTTTATTAGCATGTTGCTGCATCAACCGCCAAAGAATGAGTTCTTGCTCAGTTTGCGATATGAGCTTTTCTTGAAAAGGCGGTAATGCACCTTGATGCACCAGACCTTGGTATATTTTTAACGCCAATGAATGAAAGGTGCGTACTTGAGGCAACGGCCCTTGCATAACCGAGCGCAGTTTTTGCGAGAAATCCAACTGTGCAGACTTGTTGTACATGATGACCAGCAGGCGCTTAGGGTTTTGGCCGGCTTCTAAACGCTTACGAATGAACAGCGCCAAGGTGCTGGTTTTACCCGCACCCGCCACGGCGATGACCTTGGCGTGGCCTTGCTCATGGGCAATGATGTCTAATTGTTGATCAGTTAATTGCAACAGGGAAAACCTATAAGCCAAATGTCGTGTTGAGCGGGGTATTTTAAAGCAATTTGAGGTGGGCTTGGGGGGTTTTTACTATTTAATTACGCCAACCCGCTGTTCATTAAACAATCACATGACAACATGAATAAATGACACTATGCCCGCTCAGTAGCCAGTGCTAGAATCGGCCCCCATTTTTTAACCACATCTAAGGGATCACCATGTTTGATGTAAATGAATATTTCGATGGTAAAGTAAAATCCATTGCTTACAAAACTGAGACACTTCCAGCGACTGTCGGTGTTATGGCGGCTGGTGAGTACGAGTTCGGTACAAGCCAAAAAGAAACCATGACCGTGGTAACCGGTGCACTGACGATTCAATTCCCAGGAACTGAAGAGTGGAAAACCTTTAACCAAGGCGAATCTTTCATCGTTGAAGCCAACGTGAAATTCGGTGTTAAAGTAGCCGTAGACAGCGCTTACCTTTGCACTTACGAATAAGCTAAAACTGCAAGCTAGGCTCAATTAAGCCTAGCAAGTACCGTATCCTGCACTATATTTAATAGTGTATGGATACTCAATTTTTACTCGACATCACCCCTTTTGATTGGCCCTCTATTTTTATGGCCTTACTCTGTGGCACCATCATTGGATTGGAGCGTCAAATCCGCGGCAAACCTGCCGGCATTCGCACCTCTGCCTTGATTATTCTGGGCACCTACGTCTTTATTGCCTGTTCAACCCATGTATCCATCAATGCCAATATGACGGACCCATCTCGGATCATTGGCCAAGTCATAACTGGGATTGGTTTTCTTGGGGCTGGCGTCATGCTCAGCAAAGGACGCAGTGTTTACGGGGTAACCAGCGCAGCGACCATATGGGCTTTGGCCGCGGTTGGAGTCTGCATTGGTATCGGGGAACTGGCCAGCGCATTTAAGCTGTCATTTGTGGTTGTGGTAATTTTGTTTGGCGTGGATTGCTTTGAGGATTACAGCCAGCATCTGGGTAAAAACATGCACTCTCGATTCCACCGTTGGCGAAATCGAGATAACGAATAACCTAGTTATTTTCAATATATTCCACTGAAAATCCTGCGTTCTCAGTGATCCCCATTTTCTCAACTAAGTAAGGTAGGCCTTCATTTAATTGCTGCTCTAAATTCCATGGTGGATTCATAATCACCATACCGCTGCCATACATCCCCTGCTCTTCTTTTTCGCCAGACACCCAAAAACGAACATCTAGGACACTCTTAGGTTTAAGGTTTTTCAATTTGCGGGCCATGGTTTCGCTCATTTTTTGCTTGTCATTACGATTAATCAACGGGTACCAAATGGCATACACACCTTGAGGAAAGCGTTTTAAAGCTGACTCCATCGCCGCAACCACGTGCTGATATTCTTTTGCTTGTTCATATGGCGGATCAATCACTACCATTGCACGCTTAGTGGGCGGGGGTAATAAAGCTTTAAGTCCGGCAAAGCCGTCTTGTTTTTCCATGGCAACGATCTTGTCACCGCTGAAATTTTTGCGCAGCAGCTGAAAATCTTGAGGGTGCAGCTCAAATAAACGAACTTTGTCATTAGGGCGTAAAAACTGGCGCACAAACCATGGGCTGCCAGGATAAAGCTTAAGGCGCTCTCCTGGGTTAAGCTGATTGATCACCCCCATGTAATCCTTAAACACAGCAGGCACATTATCATCCCAAATGGTTTGAATACCGGCTTCGGCCTCATTGGTCTTTTTCGCCAATTGATCCGTTAGGCTATAAATACCCGCTGCACTGTGAGTATCAATGTAAAAGAAGGGTTTATCTTTTTTCGCCATGTATTGAGCGGTTAATACGCACACCCAATGTTTAAGCACATCCGCATGATTGCCTGCGTGAAAACCGTGACGATAACTTAACATGGTACTTGCCCTTTAATACTGCGAACGAAAATGTGCAAACGCCATTATAACGGTTAACCCTGATTAAGACATGACAAATACGAGACATAAAAAAGGGGCTATAACAGCCCCTTCATAGGATTAGGTTTGGACTAAAGTGACGCCACACACAAAGCCCCTACCAAAGTGAGCACAACCGTATACGGGAATGCCATGACCACCATCTTGCCGTAAGACAAGCGAATTAACGGTGCGATGGCAGATGTTAAGAGGAACAAGAATGCAGCCTGACCATTTGGCGTTGCCACACTTGGCAAGTTAGTCCCGGTATTCACGGCCACAGCCAGTAACTCAAAGTGCTCTTTCGTGATGCTGCCAGCGTCATAAGCAGCTTTCACTTCATTAATATACACGGTGGCCACAAAGACATTATCGCTGATCACGGACAAGGCACCATTGGCAAAAAACATGATCAATGGCTGCGCTTGAACACTTTGCGCAAACACCCAGTCAATAATAGGGGTGAATAGGTGCTGGTCATGAATCACCGCCACCACAGCAAAAAACACAACTAACAAAGAGGTAAATGGCAATGCTTCTTCAAATGCATGGCCAATTTGGTGCTCCTCGGTAATGCCATTTAAGGCTGTCTGCAGGACAATAATGGTCAAGCCAATCAAGCCTACGGGGGCTAAGTGAAATGCTAGAGCAAAAACTAAAAAAACAGCAGCGATGCCCTGAATCCATAATTGCGTCACCTGTGCCTTGGTGCGCTTTTTCGTTTCATGCTCGTCGTATTCTTTAAGAATGTTATAAACAATCTCAGGCAGCTTATCGCCGTAGCCAAATAACTTAAATTTCTCAACAATCACCACCGTCGCAAGGCCTGCAAAGAAAACCGGTACCGATACAGGGGCCACATGCATAAAGAAAGTAATAAAATCCCAGCCAATCTTTTCGGCTATTAATAAATTCTGAGGCTCACCCACCAAGGTGGCCACCCCACCCAAAGCGGTTCCCACCGCGCCATGCATCAATAGGCTACGTAAAAAACCACGAAAAGACTCTAAATCTTCACGCATATGTTCTTGTACTGACTCATCGTTACCGTGGTCATGATCAAAATGATGATACTGTCGGCCAGATGCCACCTTGTGATAAACACTAAAAAAGCCAACACCCACCGCAATAATGACCGCGGTGACGGTAAGGGCGTCTAAGAACGCTGATAGCGCCGCGGCCATGATGCTAAAGGTCAAGGATAAGGCGATTTTAGATCGCACTTTAAGCAAGAGTTTTGTAAAAATGAACAGCAACAGGCCTTTCATGAAGTAGATACCGGCCACCATGAACATCAGAAGCAAGATCACTTCAAAGTTAGACATGATCTCGGTCTTAACGGCGTTAGGGCTAGTCAGCCCGAGTACCACGGCTTCAAGAACCAGTAAGCCGCCAGGCTGCAGTGGGTAACACTTTAGAGCAAGTGCGAGGGTAAAAATAAACTCGACGATTAATGCCCAGCCTGCAATGGTGTAACCCACGTCTGGGATCATCACAAGTAACGGGTTGATCACTAAAAAAGCGATGATGGATTTTTTATACCAAATTGGGCTGTTGCCCAAAAAATTATGAAACAAGCTGCTCATTGGCTTCATCTTATCGGTTGGTCAATTCCATTTAGAACCAGGTTCACAAGGATGCTAGCCCCCTGTGCTATTCATAAAACGTAAGATCTGAACCTCTTCCCCTAAGTCAAAATGATGACGTTCGGGTTTTAAGTCCATGGCTTTAATGATCGCCTGTTTTATGGGTTCTAACTCTCTTGGGTGTGCTCTTACTACGGCTTTTAAATCAACACTGTGTTCATTGCCTAAGCATAGTAGTAATTTGCCTTGAGCGGTAATTCTTACACGATTGCAAGTGCTACAAAAATTATGGCTATGGGGAGAGATAAAGCCGACACGGCTAGGGTGACCATCTGAAAACTGCCAATACCGGCTAGGGCCACCTGTTTCATCTTCGCTTGCGCTCAAACCGTACTGCTCGCAGATCACATCCCGTATTTCAGCACTGCTCATAAAGGTCAGCGCTCGGTCATGCTCTTGTATTTCACCTAATGGCATTTCTTCAATGAAACTGATACTTAAATGATGCTGACGAATAAAAGCAATAAGATCTAAAATCTCATCATCATTACGCCCTTTTAGCATCACACAGTTAATCTTAATATCCGAAAAACCCTCGGCCTTGGCCTGCATAATGCCATCAATAACCGTTTGCAAATCACCGGTGCGCGTTAACTGCTTGAAACGATCTGGCTTTAGGCTATCTAAACTGATGTTTAGACGACTCAGACCTGCCTGCTTTAACGGTCCGGCAAGGTGCGGTAACTGGCTGCCATTACTGGTCATATTCAATTGAGATAACCCAGGCAATTGCGCGATACGTTCAACCAAGTGGGTAATGCCCTTTCGAACAAGCGGCTCACCACCGGTTAAGCGAATGTTACTGACGCCTAACTCTACAAACGCTTGCGCAATGAGTTCGATTTCTTCAAGGCTGAGTATTTCTGAACGGGGGGAAAACACCATATCTTCCGCCATGCAGTACACACAACGAAAGTCGCAGCGATCGGTTACCGAAATGCGAACATAGTCCACCGTTCGATTAAACTTATCTATCAACTGCTTGGCCATAAAACCACCCTAAAGAAAACGCCCACGCATAGTAGCAACAATCAAAAGATCACGCCTAGTCTGCACTTGAAAAAAGCCTGTTTATTTTTAAACACACCGTTTCATGAGATTTAAGCCAGTGAGACATATTGAATCGAGACGCGTTTTGGCCCAACGTTTTGTCAGGGCATGGGTACATTACGAAGGGTTCTAAGTGAACAGGGTTAGCAATGAATGAAACATAGCAACTTGAGTGAACACGCCAGTATAAAAATGTTCATGCACTAGGCCGTAATCGTATCGTTCACATCAAGGGCTCTCTCTAAGGCAGCCATAGCAGAAGGGATATCCATATTCGCACCCGCGTGTTTCATGCTCATGCCTAATGCATGGACGGTTCGAAACAAGTTATGAGCACGACTTTGTTCACCCATTTGCCCAATGCGAACGATCGGTAAACCAAATGAACCGGAGATCTCCACCTTGTATAAGGCAGACATGGTGCTCAACACTTTTTTAGACTCCACACCGTTGGGCACGTTAATACCCACCACACTGTTTAAGCGGCTAGTGGCGTGAACAAATAATTCTAATCCCATAGCCTCTACCGATGACTGCAAAGCAAGGCTACATAAACGATGTCGTGCAAACCGTTTCTCTAATGTTTCAAGGCATACTTGTCGTAGGGCTTCGTGCAAAGCCAAAATACCACTGACTGGCGCAGTGTAATGGTACCCTTTTTCTTCCCAGAACTGACGCGCTAAACGCACATCTAAACACCAATGGGGCATTGGCGCTGCTCGCTCCATAATCGTCGGCCAAACATGATCACTAAACGCAATCAATGACACACCAGGAATGGACGCCAAACCTTTTTGCCCACCGGTGATCACCACATCCACCTGCCAGTTATCCATTTCCAGTGGCATCGTACTCAAGGTACACACTGCATCCACCACAGACAGCACATTGTACTTTCGAGCTAAACGCGTAATGGCCGCTAATTCTTGATTCCATACTGTACAAGACGTTTCGCCTTGCACGATAGTAAGCACATCAAACGCCCCTGCTTTTAATAGTGCTTCAATTTCATCTGGGTCCGCACCTTCGCCTAAGGGCACATCATAAACACTGACTTCGCCTCCATTGCGCACCGCCATTTCTGCTAAGCGGGCACTAAAAAAACCATTTTGAATACTTAATACTTTTCTGCCAGGCCAAACCAAATTGGTAATGGCCATTTCCATCGCCGCACTGCCTGGGCCGGCCACACCAATAATATGTTTAGAATGGGTTTGAAACACATACTGGCTCATCAAACGCACACGCTCGATGACCTGACTCATGGTGTCGCCCAAATGATTAATCACCACAGAGTTTGCCATGGCCACTTTTTGAGAAACCGGCACAGGACCTGCCCCCATTAAAAGTAACGGTTCGTTAGGTAAAATACTGTCTTAGGGTAAATCCGCAGGCGGGGCGATGATAGCGGTCAAAATAGTGTTCCGTATTGATCAAGGTGGATTTACAGGCCCACCACATAATGGGCCTGTAACGTTACGGCATGGATTAGAAACGTGCGCGTAAGCCGAAAATACTGCCTTCGGCCATGGACAGTTTATCGTCATTGTTAAGGTAGGCACCTAAGAAACGATAATGGGCATACAAGGCAATGTCCCAGTTAAAAGCGAACTCGACACCTGCTTGGTATTCATATTCAAGTTTGGCGGTATCGTCCCAGTCAGAACTTAAGAAAAACGGGCGAAGGTTCACACCCACATTCGCTTGTAAGCCCGATACGACCGGTAAAAATAATTGGGCGCGCATGCCCACGCTAACACGGTCGTAATCCAATTCATCGTTTGTGGTTTGGCTTAATTCAAAATCAAATTCAGCGCCACCATGCTGGCTTGGATTAGCCAAATAACCAAAACCACCTGCACCTAGTGTCAGGATTTCAAATTCTTGATCACCCAAATTGGTCTTTTCAAGCTTGGCCATGTCGTCACTTTTAAAGTAACCAAGGTATATCATGCTGGTGACCTTGTCCCCTTCGACACCTTTTTGTGTATCGCCGATACCTAAACGGTAATGGCTCATGTCTTCGCCAGCCGCTAAGTCCATAAACAGGGTGTTGTATTCAGCGTGCGTGGCAAAACTGAACGATAAAAACGATGTGGCCAATAAAGGGGTCGCTAAACGCGTTAAAAACGATTTCATTTCATTACCTCTATACAATGAGCTGAGCATACCAAACTTAAGCGTGTAAGCAACCGCAAACCCCATAAACTCTAGGCTTCGTCACAGTTTGTGCAGACGCCACAAACGAAACTGGGTACAATTGCCGGCCTATGTTCTTCACCCATTCAGGCATATATTAGGTTGTCATGGATCGTAATTTTGACGGTTTATCCGCACGTTTTAACAGCCAAATCTATGGCACACTAAAGGGTCAGTTGCGCCTTAAGATGCTGGACTTGGATTTAGCGTCCATCCTCACTCACTCACCGAGTTTAACGGTACTGGACGCCGGTGGCGGCATGGGCCAATTTTCTTGTGCGTTATTAGCGCAAGGTCATGACATCACCATGACAGACATCAGCGAAGAAATGCTCAACGAAGCCAAACTCATTTTTGAAGAAGTGGCCCCAGACAAACCCGCGCAGTTTTTATGTGCACCTTTGCAATCGTTACCAAGTGCACTCAATCAAACCTATGATTTAGTGCTTAACCATGCAGTTTTAGAATGGCTGGCTTCACCGCTGGAGGCCATTGAAACCCTGTACAGTCTGATCAACGAAGGTGGCCATTTAAGCTTAATGTTTTACAACCGCCATGCCATTGTGTGGCGAAACTTAATGAATGGCTCATGGCAGCGGGCGCACAATGATTACTTTCACCATGATAAAAACCATCTCATGCCGCAAAACCCGTTAGAGCCTTTGGATGTATTAAACAAAGCTCAAAGTCTAGGCTTAGAGTTATTAAGCTGGCGCGGTATTCGTTGCGTGCATGATCACATGCCTAAATTCATGCGCGATAAAAAAACACTGGATGAGTTTGTTGCGCTAGAATCCCGTATCGGATTAGAAGCGCCTTATCGAGATTTAGGGCGCTACGTACACATGGTCTTTCATAAACCCAAGACATCACACTTATGACACCCGCTATTGATCTGGCCAAAAAACACGCCATTGCCCATACCATTCATGAATATGAACATGACGCAAACCATGCCTCCTTTGGTGAAGAAGCATCGGAAAAACTGGGTGTGCCTCAAGCGCGCGTGTTTAAAACACTGGTAGTCGAATTAGACACCAAGGCTTTAGCCGTGTGCGTCATTCCGGTGAGCCATACACTGAATTTAAAAGCCGCTGCCAAGGCCGCTAAAGCTAAAAAAGCCGCCATGGCCGACAAACAAGCTGTCCAGCGCAGTACCGGTTATGTATTAGGAGGCGTCAGTCCGCTTGGACAAAAGAAGCGTTTACTGACCGTGATTGATGAGAGCGCCAAAGAATTTGAAACCATCTATGTCAGTGCAGGTAAGCGAGGACTAGAAATAGAACTGGCGCCGCAAGATTTACAAACCCTGTGCAGCGCTCAGTTTGCCAATATTAAAACAGAACGTTAAACGTTGGCAATAATGGTGGCACGTAAAGGGGCTGGGTGACCTTCTACGGTTTTACGCGGATCATTAGGATCTAAGAAATCTTTTAACGAGTTAAACCCCATCCATTGCGTGGTGCGCTGTTCTTCTAATGTGGTGTAATTTTGCTCAACGATACGCACATTTTTAAAGCCTAAACGACGCATCCATTGGCACAGGGTTTTCGCGCTCGGCAAAAACCACACGTTACGCATCATGGCATAGCGGTCATCTGGCACCAGTACCTCGCCTTCTTCCCCTTCGATCACCAAGGTTTCCAACACCACTTCACCACCTGGTCGCAGTGCCTGTTGTAACTCAGTTAAGTGATCTAGCGGTGAACGGCGATGATATAAAACCCCCATGCTAAACACGGTATCAAAGGCGCGTAAGTTGGCCGGCACATCTTCCATCTTAAACGGCAACAAATGCACGGGAATGGTCTCATTTTTTGCAGCCTGTACGTATTTTTTCGCCGCTTCAAATTGCCAGAAGAACAGCTTACTTGGGTCCACCCCCACTACCCGTTTTGCGCCAGCCCCCAGCATGCGCCACATGTGATAACCGCTGCCACAACCCACATCTAAAATGGTTCGACCATGCAAAGGCGCTAAATGAGGCTCAATGCGATCCCACTTCCAATCACTGTGCCATTCGGTATCAACTTTCGTATCAAAAAATTGAAATGGGCCTTTGCGCCAAGGCATCAAGCCTTGTAAAGCCGCCAGCGCAGCTTGGTTTTGCTCTTGGGTTATCTCATCACTTTGAAATTCAACGGCACTTTGGTTCAATTCACAGCTCACCTGTTTTAATTCAGGCAGTTGTAAAAAGGCATCTAACCAACGCTGCATATCACCATGGGGGGTAGCCACATAAAAATCATGCAGCTGTTGCTCAATCACCTGGCCCCATTTATTAAACGGTTGTTTCTCCGTTTGCATAAATTCCACAAGATCTTGGTAGTAGTGATTAAACCAATTTTCAGTTAATTCCATGAGTGTTATTTAACCGCAATGAAAGAGGTAAAGTTAAAGCATTGATACCAGGTATACGCTTTTGAGAAGCCCGCTTGTTGCAGACGTTGAATATGATCTTGCGCGGTTTCAGGCACTAACACATTTTCTAAGGCGCTGCGCTTTT
>Ga0115007_10001366_pt1 | contig 15794 bp, 13 predicted proteins | sample ArcOceMetagenome_2_FD_87166 | JGI IMG/M metagenome (GOLD analysis project Ga0115007, IMG submission 87166) | Marine eukaryotic phytoplankton communities from Arctic Ocean - Arctic Ocean ARC135M Metagenome | ecosystem: Environmental > Aquatic > Marine > Oceanic | place: Arctic Ocean | collected... | reverse complement strand
GGAAAATTCCAAAATAAAATAAATGCCGCTAACCCCACCACCAATGGAAAGTAATAAAAATTAAATATTTCCGGATGAATAGCTGCTACTGGAGTAAATATTAAAGGTAAAAAATATCTTTTACACCTTATATCCCTACAACTTGTTTTCCTACACTTCATATCTAAACACAACAAACACATTTTTATATTACTTATATCTTATCATTTAAATACTTTATAATTATCTTGAACTATAAAGAATTTCTTGATTTTTTTGCCCACATTTTCGGGACATCTTTCAAATTCCACGCTAATGGTGCTTTTGGAGGAATACTTGTTACAATCCTTGTACCACCTTCTCCAAAATTTCCATAATAACATAATTCTCCACCATTAAATCCATCTTCGCGTTTCATATTCCACCAGTCCAATATCATACAGCAATATAAATAACTTTTTTCATGAATATCTCTACCTACTTTTCTCAACAGTTTAACAGCAAAGTCTGCTTTTATCCATAAATTTTCTTTTTTCATTTTCTTAAATATCTCGAAAACTATTTTCAAGTTATCTTTTTCAGTATGATACATAATTACTTGATAATATTGCGAAATAACATCTATCGTGTGTTCTTCTACGTATTCATCTAATTGTCTTTGAAACTCTTGACTATACCAAGGATATGGTGCTGATGCTATTCCCTTGTAACCACAACAACGTGAACATTTATCATCAAAATTAGGGTGACTAAAGAATTTTTCACAGTCTGGACAATCAGGTTTTTTCCCGGTATTAGTAACTAAAGAAGTCATTTTAATAATTAATAATTAAAAACAAAAAACTAAATTAATCTTCAATTTTATTATTAGCATTATCAAGAGCATCCTTCATTAATATAGTTTCTGCTATTTGACACTTTATTTTATTATTTTCCCTTGCTTTTTCCTTTGGGTCGCTTTTTGTAGCAAGTTTTAGTGTATTCTTCTGATATTGTTCCATTATTTCAGGATCTTTAAAATCATCGACACTAATATTATCAATATCATATATATTCAGTTTATTGCCTACACTTGTAATAACTTTATCTACCGATTCACCATTGTCCTTTTTCCATTCACCTTTAGTTTTTATTAAGAATTTTCCACGTTTTTTATCAGTAGAATGAATGGGGCGTTGTGTATCGTCTAAGTTTTCAAGTTGCTTGATTATTACATTAGCAACACCCTTTTGATATCCGTTTTCTAATGCAAAGTTATAATCATTTTGATCCAGTGTTAATTGTTTTACAAAATCTTCAATATTTAATGCATTATTCGCAAGTTTGGATAGAAATGTATTTTGGTCTATAATAATAATATTATTGGTGACGTTGTTTTGAATATTATTTGTTACGTGTTGTTGAATATTTTTTAAATTTTTCATTTCCTCTTTCATAGCTTTTAATTCTTCCTTTAATTTTTGATTTTCTAAATTGGAAGTTTTTTGTTGTGAACCTTTACATTTTTTTTTATGACGCCATAAACCACTCCTTTGATTATAACTTTTATCACAAAATGGACAAGAATATTTGGTTTTTGAGAATTTAGCAACGTTTTGGCAACTATTAGGCAACGATAGGCAACGCTTTTCATGGTGTTTTTTAGACGATAGATGTTTTTTATAATCGCTTTTCCTAAATGATTTATAGTCACAACACTCACAAAAATATATTTGAGAATTTTTTAAGAATTTCTCAACTTTAGGCAACATATATAATAAATGTCCATTTTATTTTTAAGTATTTTGGGTAAAAATATAAGTCCATAGTGCCTTTTTTTAAGTCATGGTAACAATTATTTTCAAGTACTTTTTAAAAACTCCCTACAAGATGCTCTAAGTCATAAAATGACCCTAAAATTCCGAAAAAAGTATTTTGAAAAAATGAAAAATGGACATTTATTTTTGTCCAAAACTGACTAATGGGAGTACTTTTTATAAAATTTTTAGGGTGCATTTTTTTTTATCTTTTGAAACAAAAAGTGTTCCGAAATAATAATTTATAAAAATAGTAAATTATTATTTACTTCTATAATAAAGTAAACATTGATATCCCTTGGTTAAATTATAAGTTTCAGATATCTTTTCTGTAATTTTAAAATCCTGGTCTTTATTTAATAGTTTTTTCCAATCTTTCCTTTGTGTTGTTATGCTGTTTTCACCGTCAAACGTATAATCTTTTTTATTTAATGTTATCAATGCACAAATATGATGCTGTTTAATATCCCTAATTCCCATAGAATCTAATGTATATTCTACATTTCCAATCTTGTATTTCTTTTTCTTCTTAAAATCCTTGACTTGAGCATATTTATCTGTACCCGGTATTTTCCCATTCGCTTTGGTTTCTTTTTTGATTCCATCTCCTCCATATCCATGTCCATCTGTAAATTCTATAATAATAATATGTGGTTTTTTTTCTGCTATAATGCGATACCCGTTACTATTAGGATCTGATAATTCTTCAAAGATTTTATATGTGGTAATACGCGAATAATTCAAACCAAACGTCGGACGTATTCCCGAGAACTTGGGAGCGACTTTGGTATTGACGTTACCTAAATAAGTAAGAATTGCTATAAACATTGATATTGGATTTCCTGGTTCACCAGGTTTTCGAATCTGACTAAAACCAACCTCTTCCTTTTTATTGAATTTTTTTAATTTATTATAAATTTCTTTAATTACAGCATTGGTATCCATACTATGCCAGTAATCTTCTGGGTCTTTATCACCTATTAAAGAAGCTGTTACCATTTTATTTAATAACCAAAATGGATAACGTATAGCGTTAGGAATTTTTTTCTTTGTAGTATGGAATTCCCCATTAATCATGCTTTCTCTAAATGCCTTCATGAATTTTCTACCTTTATCGGAAATGAAAAACATCATGAAAAATGTATTAAACCAACAATTTGACCTATTTTGAAAAGGACCTCTTATATCCATAGGCCTTATTTTTTTCGTACTATTGAGATTTGTTAATAAATGTTTTTGGGCTTTTTTGGTTTTCCATCCTATACATTTTTTAATATCAATTGATTTACCCGTCAAATTTTTTCCTTTTGCTGGAACATAAATTTGGTCGGCTTTACATTGATTTCCCATAATATAATTATTTGGAGAAATAGAAAGGCGTTCTATTTCTTTATTAATAGATGGTGAATAAGAACGCATTTTACTCATGGTTTTTAAATCTTTAATAATATCTTTTCTTTTTTTTAATTGTTTTTTTACCGTTTTTCTAATAGTTGGGTTTTTACATCTACCTGTATCAGGGTTACATACTTTCTTTTTTTCGGAACATTCTTTTTTTTTCTGTGTATTACATTTTTCATTAATTATTACCTCTTGTATCTCGTCAAATTGTTTTTGCGTAATTAAGCCTGAATCTAACATTTTTTTAGCTTGTTCAAGTCGATAAAGTCGTGGCATTTGTTTCTTAATATTTTTCTTTTTAACAGATTTTTTTTTTACTGTTTTGTTTTTTTTTATTGTCGGTGTTGTTGGGGAGTAGGATGGGGGTTTTGGAGAAATAGTTTTTTTTTTAACAGATTTCTTTTTAACAGATTTCTTTTTAACAGATTTCTTTTTAACAGTTTTATTTTTAACTTTTTTCTTTTTTTTATCTACTTTTTTTTTAGTATGCATTTTACCATATTTTTTTTCAATTGTTTTTGAAAATAACCGAATGGTATCTGCTTTCCATAATTCTTTTTTATAAGGTTCTATTTTTCCATTTGGTAATAGCTCTATTCTGGTTTTAGTACCATTTAAATTTTTAAAATTTAAATTATCAATACTAAGTTGTTTAGTTTTTCTAGGCATTTATTATATACATAATATAAATAATTTAATATTTATAAAATGTATAATAATGAGCGACACAATACCGGCAATAATGAAATCAATAACACCATCAAAAAGCCCATCAATGCTTGAGACACCAACACCTAGTTTAAGTGAAAAAATAAGTGCTTCTATTAATAAAACAAAATCTAATATGCCTTCCTTAAATCCAGGTTCGAATGACGGGGGAGCAATGATGATGAAGATAGGATTAATATGTTTAGCATTAGCATTTTTAGCATACAATATATATTTATATTACTACGAGGGAACTGATATTTTAGGTAAACTATTCGGCATGGGAATTGTAGGAACGGGTAAAGTAACCCAATCAACGATAGATATAGCTGCTAAAGGGACAAAAGGAACTATAAATGTAGCACAAGAAGTAACACGCGATGTAACAAGCTCTGTTAAAGAACTTGGAGAAAAAATAGAAAATAGAGCTGATAATCGTGTAGGAAAGGCAATAGAAGGTCCAAATAATTTAAGCGACGACGACAATACAAGAGCAGATATATCAACAGAAAGTGAAATACAACAACCAAAACAATCAGGATATTGTTATATAGGAACGGATAGAACTTTTAGAAGTTGTATTAAAATGAATTCGGGAGACACCTGTATATCAAAACAGGTATTTCCAACAAAAGATATTTGTATAAATCCATCATTAAGAAAATAAATTACATAGTTTAATTATTTAAAATTATGTAATTATTGAGCACCTGATGCTAGCTGTGGTTTTTTAAAAAACCATCTAAGAGAAAAATAAGAAGGAAATATTTTCATTGAATCGTTAGGTGTAAGGTCTGGTCCTGCGGAGACAATATCATTAATTTGAACACCAGATAGACCATAACTATAATATCTTAAATTAGAAAGATTACCGGCGAAGCCACCATTTTGACATACAAAAACATTACCATAGTTTTGTTTCACAGGAGAACTAAATTTATGACGATTAACAATAGTTCCGTTAATATATGAATCCATTTTATCATGTCTAACTCTAATAGTAAGATTGAACCATTTTTTAACAGGTAAATCCTTAATAGTAACTTCTTCAATGACGTTATTGAAAGTATTCATATATATAGCAAGTTGATTAGCACCATCTTTATCGTTTGATTTGAAATAAACACCAGGGGCATTATTGGGGAAATTCAATCCAGTTGTATCTATTTTTCTACCATTAATGTCGAATGATGCTTTATTGCCCACATTCTGTGACGAACCTTTATTAAAAATGTGTCTGCTAGAACCCTGATTGCCCTCCTCCTTTTCACAATCAGCCGAGCACTGTCTTCCTTGATTAATAGAATAATTAGTAACAAATAGCCAAACATTATAAGTGAATTCAATTCCTTCTCTTTCGTTAACAGACCTTAATATAGGCTTGGAACCAGATAGTTTAGGGTCCATAACAACTGTTCCTGATGTACCAGGGTCTGATGCGTCTATAAAACCCTTTACTAAAATAGGGTTTTTTTCAGCACTAAGGGCCCACATAATCAATCTAGAACCTAATCTTAATGCTATAACAAATATAACAATTATTAATATTAAAAAACAAACTTTAGCAACTAAAGAATTAGAATATAAAAAGTCAACTGACCCACCAACAACCTTATTATTCCTAAATTTAGACATCATCCCAGAAGCTTGGTTAGAAGCACCTCCTAGAGCACTACCAAAATTAGACAGGGGATTTTTATTATAATTACTTGAAAAACTACCGTAAGACATATTATATATTATTGACAAGATAATTACACAGAGAAACTGTTAATTTCTTCATTATCTTTAAGGAACGATAATTTAATTTTGTATTGATTGAGTAAGTCACTTAACCAATTGCTTCCTGGACCTTCTCTATAAATTTCATATGCTTCACGGGGATTAATTGTTCGCGAATAATATCTAAACTTGGCAATTTCTCCGTCAAAACCACCATTAGGTGTAAGATGAATATTAGCATTTTCACTAGTAATTGGTACCCCTGGAAGAGTATGTGTGTTTACTAATTTACCATCAATATACGTATCCACAGCACGGGTTGTGGTTGTAATGGTAATATTACACCATTTTTGAAGAGGAATGTTACTGACTGTCCACGTTTCTGATGATGCTGGTGTACCTTGAATACCAACTCCAATAGATATGTCATTTGTTGTACCTCCTAAAGATAATTCAGGAAGCATTGTAGTGGGGTTGGGGGTTTTTTCAGCACTAGCACTTCTATAAAAGATTGGTTTAATTGTACCATATTGGTATTGCCAACTATTTATATAAATCCAGATACTGTAAGTGTAAGAGACGGAAGCAGGATTACCGGGTAACTTGGCTGCTTTAATTATTTTAGCATTTTTAGCATTCCCACCACTATATAAATTAGTGGAGGAACTATCTTTAAAAACGTAAATATAAACAAAATATATTATTAAAATAACAACAACACCTAATAGGATTTTTTTACTGTCCATGATATAATATAGATTTAGAAATTATCTAAATGATTGGGGGATTATTATTTTTTAATAAATTGTAATTTGTTAGTATTCTCTCTCTTGAAATAGAGACCGGAAAATAGACAACATTGCAAATACCTCCTCCTAATCCATCGTTTTCTCCAACAGTTAATTGATCATAAGACATATAAGGTATAACGCTTGGAAAAGACCTTATTAGCTTACCATTCATAAATATATCTAAATTCCCCCCGTCATAATTAATAACTATATTATTCCACTTTTGTAAATGTGGTCCGTCAATAATATATTCAATAGGTTTTTTATTTAGACCATTATTCATTATAATTTTTATTTTATTTAACATAGGATTGTACATAATCTTTGGTTTATTACCATAATTCAAAATAACACTATATTTGTTATATGACTTTTTAAAATTGGGAGCATTAGCTCTTATAAAGAACCATGAACTAATCGAATAATTATAATTATATTCAAGATCTATTTTATTAACATTAAAATCCTGAAATCCACCTATATGTTTTTTATTATTAAGATACACTGGTTCTCTAAGCAATACTTTACCTTTTTCAAATTGATTTAAATTTTTCTTTTGTTTTTCAAGGTCTTTAATAAAAATTATAATATTTTTCTTTTTGTTTTTCAATGATACTAATTCACTTGTATTAGATTGAATAAAATCAACCATGTTATTCATTTGTCTTTCACAATTATTTGTATCACCTTTATTTATCTTTTGCGCCTCCTTACACATTTCTATAGTTTTATAACCGTAATCTGCTAACCACTTTCTTAAAGCATCTTCGTTATCCTTGCTATTATAATATTTACTAATAATAGTTTTCCATTGCTCTTTTGTAAGTTCTGACCCTTTTCCCGATGATTTATAACTCAATATTTGTTTTATTCTTTCGTTTATAACAATTTTATCTTTTTTTGCTGAATTTATTTTATTTTGAATAATAATATCTTTATTATCCTTACCCGGTGTAACAGTATAAAACCATTTAATAATCTTTGGTACAACAAAATATAAAGTAATTAATGCTATTTCTAAACCTAAAATAATGTAGGCGCTTTTTGGAGTATGTCTAAATTGATTGTAAAGGAACCGTGTTATCTCAAAGAAAATACAAGGAATAATAAAGAAAATATAAAATAACCCCGATATGGCCTTTGATCCATTAATAAATTTCATAAAATTAGGATTAGATTTAAGAGTTAAATATGCTCCGAACAATAAAGAAATTCCGAATGAAAACATTAAAAAAGTAGTCCCTGTAACAGAAGCAATACCACTTGAAAATACAATAAAATACATTATAAAACATAAAAATGCTAATAGTAATCCAACTGAAATAGTTGTAAATAAATATCTAGATACATTTTTAAATAACCAATTAAATTGACTATTTGGTCGGTCTCCGTCTGGAAACGGTGTTCCAATTCCAAACCGACTTGTACCGTTCATAATATCTTTATTAAATAATATAAATAACCCTATAACTCCAGCCATTAATCCAAACATTAGCATAAAATTAATAGTTCTTGAATAACCTACCATCCAACCAAGTGGATATCTAAAAATTAAATAGGAAGCGGTTATTAATACTGAAATAAATAAAATACCCAAAGTTTTCCATAAATTTTTTGGTCCTTTATTTGTTGCTGAAGCAGCACCAGTATACGGTTGTCCATTATTAAGAGAACCCGATGGTAAAATAAGATTAGGGTTGCCGACTACTGCTGGTGAGCCTAATGGTCCTGGAAACATCCAATTATTAAATTTAGTTCTTAATCCCGGAGTAATTGGTAACAACCACCATAAGAAATATAACGGTATCTGTAATGCAGTAAGTATTTGTTTCATAATTGATATGAATATACGTCCGGCTGATTGATATTGTGGAGGCCAATTACCCGTAGTTTTCACTTTATATACACCATATCCAATAGTAACTAAAACTGATAAAATAATGATAGTTAGTGGTAACCATACAATTACATCAGCTGTTGTTTTTATAGCATTATATGCACTACTTGTTTTTTGTTTCTTTTTGGTCATTTATATTTTATACATATTAAATATTTATAAATAATTTCGTGCTGTTTTTTCAGCATGACAGTCATTACATAAAGCTTCTAAATTTTCAACGTTATTAGTGCCTCCAAATTGTAAATCAAGTTTATGATCTACTTGAAATGTGTGTTTAAGTTGTTTAGAACAACTAGCGCATTTCCAACTCTGGGATGAAGCAACATATTTTTTTTTTGTTTCGCTTACACATCTTTTTGTACTAGTTCCCCCAGAATTCATCATACGTTTTTGTTGAGGACTTGAATTCATTTGAATAGTATGAGTTCTAAAATTGTTCATTTTATCTTGTGCATTTGTAAAATCAAATAGTGGTGTTAATAAATCACTAGTATTAGAATCAACCGGCATATATTTGATGAAATCGGTAGCGTTTTTTACTAAATTTCTACTTTGTTGTGGATTTTTATTTATAAAAACATACATACTTAAACCAACGAAGGCAAAAGTAGCCATCTTATAATATTTTTTTCCTTTTATTATATAGTCCGTAAATTTCCCATCATAATAAGTATTAGCAACAAGAAAAGCTGTAATTAAAAAAATTATAAAATTAATTTTCATATATATATATAATTAATTTTATTAAAATTCTATTTATCAATAACAGTAACCTTGGCTTTAGGTTTTCTTTTAATTCTTAATTCTCCTAATACTGAAATATTTTCGTCATTAAGTTCATATCTTATTCCAATAACCTTAATAACAATATCATCGTCTGGTTTTACCTTTGAAAATTCAACACTATTATAATGATGATCTCTTGCTACAAATACAGTAATAGGTGATATTTTTTCCTTCGAGTAAGTAGCTCTAATACCAGCCTTAGTAATATTTTTTACACTGACCTTTATAACTTGACCCTCAACAGGTCTACATATTAAACATTCAAACATAACAACAAAGATTACATTATTTGCTTGAATTTCTCCACTTGAATGAGTAAGAGTAGTAATAGAACCAAATTTTACATAACCTTCCGGACAACACTTGTTGTAAAGTTTTTCTTCTAATTTTTTTTGAATATTTTCATTAATATTACCACCAATACTACTGAAAGGAATAATAATATTACGAGTTAATACATTTTTCATCCATATACTTTTTCCAGATTTCTTTGATGATTTCTTCTTAGACTTGAATGATATAGAACTCATATTTATATAGTAATATAATATATATTTTTAAAATCAATTTTATTTATACTGTAACTTTTAATTTTACTATTCCATTTAGTTGACTTTCAAACGAATTAAAAAACCATTTTTTCTTTTTTGTTTCCCCGTCTTTCTCTTCTTCTTTTTCGTCTAAATACCTTAATAAAAACTCTTTTTCTATACAAAACTGTGTATCTGTTATTGTATTGGGTTTTCGGTCGCCCGCCTCTATTTTAAGATAATCAGAGCCTTTTCTCGAAAAAGGCTCTGTCTCATTGTAAATTGAATTTATTGTTATCTTAGTCCCTGTAGTTACGGTATTGTATTTTATACCTTTGTCTGGTGTAACTAATTTATTTAGTTCATTTAATGAGAAAATTACACTACTTTTTGGAACACCGGCCGAAGGACAGACAATACCTTTATTAATTCTACCAGATGTTCCAATTTGTTTAGTTTTCAACCCTATTTTATTACCACTTGTTTTTGTTATAAATCCAATATCCGTATTAAAATTATTTATTTTATCTGTTTTTGGGACAAGACCAATGTCTTTTTTACCTTCTACTAATTTTTCTCGAGTAATAACCTTAATTACGATAGGTTTTAATAATGGATTTTTCCAATTATTTTCAACAACCCATAGATTACTTTCTTCATTAAATAATAGAAAAATATATCCTTGTTTATTTATAGTTTTATTAAAGTCCCCCATAACAAATGCTTTATTATCTTCTTCTTCCATAATAAATGTATCTAATAATATTTTTTTCATTTTTTCAATAAAAGAAGGGTCCAATTCTGTTTCGCTATATAATGAGTTTAATAACTTAATTTTATCTTCTACTTGTAAAATCTCAAATAAATGTAATAAAGAATAATTTATTAATGTTTGTTTATCAATACCATTATACTTACTAAGGTTGTTAATAGTCCAAGCAGCATTTTTAATCCACGACTTTTTTGGAGTTTTTTGTGGATTATCTAATTCTTGATAATTAGTAAATAAATTATTTAATATTTCATCATTATTTTGGGTTGGTAAATTATTTTTACCTGATTTTTTTTTGACTTTTGATAAATTAATTTTAACAGAATTATTTTTAACATCTACCGGTCGTTTTCTTTGCAGAGCAGATATATGTATATCATCGATGTTGTTTGGTTGAAAAGCATAAAAATTATCAATATTCACCAAATGCCCAACATTACCTAGCATATCAATAAGTGTTTCGCTTTTATCGTTTATTAAAGTATCTAATGCTACATTTATTTGTTCTCTCGAATATCTTTTTCCAGTTATCTCGATACTCTTAATCAAAACTTCTTTTTCATAAATATAATGTTCTTTGAATAAATTTCTGATGCGTTGTAAAATTTTTTCCAAATTCATAATAATAAAATTTTTATTATATGTAAAATTATCAATATCTAGAGAATCTACATCGTCGTCATTTGGACTACAAGAATAATCGCAATTCATAAAATCACAAATAATACTATTATTTTTATGACCCACATCGAAATCTATTGTTTTATTATCAGATAATGTAAGCTGAACATTTTTATTCATCACATTAGCATTAAATTCTTGCTGTGTTTTATTTAAAATACAATCAATAGAATTTTCTTTTAATAATCTAGTAATTTTCCCTATTTTAACCGATTTATGTTCTGCTGTTCTATAAACATATAAATCTATACACTCGAAAATTGTTTTATTTAATTTTGTTCCATATAAAAATATTTCAACGGTTCTTTTTGTAAAAGGCAATGAACAATGGCTTTTATTTCTAACACCTCTACCAATAATTTGGTCTATCCTATTAAGATTATACCAAGGTTCTAATATGTGAATTTGTCTAATATTTTTAAAATCTAATCCCTCTGAACCAGCCCTTGAAATAATAACCACTTTTACCTTTTCACCATTTGTATTTAAAGAGCTAGTAACCGCTCCCAATTCTGTTTCTGTTTTTGGCGATAAATCTTTATCCCCTGTAATCATAATATACTTAGCATTTTCACCATTAACTTTAAAATTAGAATTAGGGGGCGTTTTAAACAATGATGAAGTTGAACCGTATCGAGTAATTCCTGCTTCTTCTAATGCTAGAGCCATTGGAACACATCCACCATCAATATAATTTGAGTAAATAAGAACTATTCCTTCGCTTTCTTTAATTTTTTTTATAATTGAATACATTTTAGAGCTGTATTTTTTTAAAGGTGATTGTTCATCTCCTTCACTGCTAAATATTTTACCAAAATGGTCTAATGTTGATTTAGAATACCTGAAATTTTTCTTTTTAGAATTTCCTTCCATTACTCTAGTTAATCCTGATTTTCCATAAAAATATTTTACTATATCTTCCTTTAATTCTGGATTATCTGTTAATTTTTTGTGAGGATAAGACATATTTAAAATTTGCAGTGGACCTTCAATATATTTCATCGGTATACCGATTCTACCTTCATTTAAACGAGATTTTTTCCTCTTTTTATATGTCTGTATAACATAATTATAAATTTGTTCTTGTTCGGGTGAAAGAGAAGTAATATATAAATCTAAATATTTCATTTTATTATTTGAATCGATGGTTCTATTATTCATTTGTTTTTCAGGATATTTCCAATCCTTATTTCCAATTAAATTTAACAGAGAATTTGGATTATTGGAATATTTTGGAAAAATCCTATAAGGAAATGTAAATGGATTTTCTCCAGATAAATAACTCACATAACCTGTAAGTTTGTTAATTAATAATTCTCTTCCTCCTTCTACAAATTTATCATTATCGTTAAATACGTCTTTAATTTTAATAGGAAATCGTTTATCGTTAAGGTTCATTAAATTAGTAAGCCATATAATTTCTTTAGCATTATTAAACATTGGAGTTGCTGTAAGTAATAGTAATTTCATATTATCAGCATAAGTAACCAAATCCAAAAAGTTTTTAATTGTTCTTCTGCTTTTAATATTATCACCATCAAGTGTGCTATTATCTTGTGTTCTAATATTATGGACTTCATCAATAATAATAAGTCTATCTGAAAACTTTTCCTTTATTTTTCTTGATTTTTTTGATTTATTTTCTACAAGATTGTTTATTTGATTAGCAAATTCAATATAACCAATAAATTCGTATGAACTTTTAATAATTTTTTTAATATGCTTGAGAACCTTTTCCTCTGATATATCTTTAGTATTCATTGGATTTATTTCTTTAATAAACTTACTTCCAGAACATGCTTTAATATTCCATAAACCTGATTTTGACTTTTTAAGTTTTCTTTTATCAAAAAGCTGTAGTTCAAAATTCTTTTGAACGTTTGGTGTAGCAACAATTAATATTTTTTTATTTATACCCAGTTGTTTGTAATAACTTCTCATTTCCTCGGCTACACCAATAGCAGAACACGTTTTACCTGTTCCTAATCCATGGAATACAAGTAAACTATTATATGGAGTTTGAAAGGACATGAAATTTTTTATAAACATTTGATGTGGTTCAAGTTCAAATTCAAAATGAGGACTACATAATTTATCAGCTTCTTCTTCTAAATTATCTATAAGATGACTTTTTGAATACATTTTAGTATCTGAAAATTCCTTTTTACCTGTTAATTTTTTAGTAAAATTTGGATCGATAATATTTGGATATAAATGGCTTTTTTCCTTTTGGTTGATAAAATTTTCTCTATTTTTCTGTTCAATGCATTTTGAAATTTTTTGATAGTGAGCATTTCTTACTGATTTTTTCTTTAATTTTTCTTTATCTTCATTTAAAAGTTGAGAACAATTTTCGCCAGATTCTAATTTTTCTGGCGGTTCTATAATTTCCATTAATTCTTCTAAATCCTCGTCAGACGAACTTTCTCTTTTAGTAGGAAGTTTTTCCACTTCTTCTACTTCTGGTTCTTCTTCTACTTCTGGTTCTTCTTCTGGTTCTTCTTCTGGTTCTTTTTCTGGTTCTTCTTCTACTACTTCTGGTTCTTCAGGTTCTTCTTCTACTACTTCTGGTTCTTCTTCTACTTTTTCTGTTTCTTTTTCTGGTTCTTCTTCAGGTTCTTTTTCTGGTTCTTTTTCTGGTTCTATTTTTTTTGATAATAAATCTTTAATATTTGTTTTATCTTCATCGGTTAAAACATAATTTGTCTTTCTACCATATCTAGTAGTTAAATAAGTAAATTTTTTTATATCTTCTTCCTTCCAAAAATCTCTCTTCCTATTTAATTTTCTTGTAATAGGTCCACCTTTTGGTGTTTTCCGTTGGAGAATTCTAACTTTTTTATCATCCTTTCCTTTTATAATTATACCATCTATCTTAAAGGGGACGGCGTGAAAATCCACCTGTTTTTTCTGTTTTTTTTGGGTTTTTTTGTTTCCAGGCGTTTTTTTTATTTTTTTTGTTTTATTGGGCATATTAATATATTATGAGATTAAACTATATTTAAGCAAAACATTTTCAATATTCTTTAATAATTTAATTCGTTCTAAATTATAAGGTCGTATTGATTTAATAGCATCGTTTATATTAGACCATTTGAATTGACTAACTTCACTTTTTTGGATATTACACGGAAGGTTTGAATTTTCCATATACCCCATAAAATATCTATGTTTATAAGATTTATAATTCGACCCTGTAAAAATTTCATCAAAGGGAATGAAATTTTTAACAATTGTAATATTACTTTTTTGAATACCTGTTTCTTCGCTAAATTCTCTTAATGCACAAGTAATATCACTCTCTTGATAATTTCTACGGCCTTTTGGAAAACCCCATTCGGGTTCAGTCCAACTTGTATTACTATTTTGTATTAGGCTTTCTAAATTAAAAAAATTATCATCAAATAAATGAATACCTTCTTTGATGGAATTAAATTTTTCCTTGGAATTTTTCTCTTCACTCCTGTACTGAAGTCCACAAAAATTACCCCATAAGTCTTTCCAAAGTGTATCAAAATCTTTAGTAAGTAAATTAGCTTTTTCCTGAACAGTCATTTCATTGATAATATTTTGTATATACTCGTTATTATACAATGGATATTTGCCTCTTAAAAATTCAACATATCCCAAAGTATCTTTTCTACAAATTAATAAATATTTTGTTGATTTTTCTGATTTAGTAAAAGCAATAATACCATTACTTGTTATTGGTTTAGAACATTGATTATAACTGTGACCCGTTTTACCACAATTATTACAAAACTGATAAGAATGTGATGTTGAATATGAAGTCATTTATATGTTAAAATCAAATTCTTTTTATATCCTTTCGTATATAATGAAGTTGAACTCAAACGTGTGGTTACCCCATGTAAAATTTACCTTACAGACTATTGCTATAACTTATCCAGAAAATCCAAACGATATAGCAAAAAAAAAATATTATGATTTAATTTCTAATTTACCGGTTTTTATTCCAATAGAACCATTTGGTAAAAATTTTATGGAATTATTAGACGAGTATCCAGTCACCCCTTATTTAGATTCGAGAATGTCTATGATGAAATGGGTTCATTTTATATTTAATAAAATTTCTCTCCAATTAAATAAGCCAACAGAAGAATTTTATGAAAGTTTAGACAAATATTACGATGAATATAAACCAAAAGAATATAAGAATCGAGAAATATCAAAAACTCGTAAAAAATATATTGAATTCGCACTTGGAACTATTTTAGTAGGATTAATAATTTACTTTTACAAAAAATAATGTATAGTTAATGTATAATGGCTCGTAAAACTCGTCGAAGAACACAAAAAAGAAGTCGTCGTCGTCGCGGCAAATCTGCGCGTAAACGTCGCGGTAAATCTGCGCGTAAACGTCGCAGTCGTCACCACAGGGGTGGGGCTGTTGTTGGTCAGGAACTTTCTCCATCCCCCATTGAAAATGTCGATCCACCAGTCGCAAAAGCAGACGGTGGTGAAGATACTGCTCCAGTTGCAAAACAAGACGGTGGACGTCGTCGCAAGACCTCCAAAAAAGGAAAAAAAGGTAAAAGAAAGATGAATGCATACTTTAAAATTATGCTTAAATCTAAGAAAGCAGGTGCCGCTTCATTCCAATACAAAGGTAGAACATACAAAGGTCGCAAACACAATCGTTTAGGTATGATTTACAAAAAAGCATAAATTTTAAATATATATTTTATTTGAATAATATATATATAT
>Ga0115007_10001364_pt1 | contig 15809 bp, 16 predicted proteins | sample ArcOceMetagenome_2_FD_87166 | JGI IMG/M metagenome (GOLD analysis project Ga0115007, IMG submission 87166) | Marine eukaryotic phytoplankton communities from Arctic Ocean - Arctic Ocean ARC135M Metagenome | ecosystem: Environmental > Aquatic > Marine > Oceanic | place: Arctic Ocean | collected... | reverse complement strand
TTATTATAATACGGTAAAAATGTTCAATAGGAAATTCTATGTATTTAATAATATTAATTGATTTTCATTTAATTCTAATAATTTATTTGAAACTCCATCTACCGATAATATAACCATATTATTTCCGGTAAAATCTTCAACTGTTCCTATATAATTATTGTCATCTGAAAAAAATATAATTAATTTATCACCAACTAAAATATTTATATTATAAATATTTTCTGAAATAATTGAGCCCTCATCATTATTATCTTCATCGGAATCATAACTCATTATAATGAATTAGATATTAAAATTTTTTAAATATTACTTAAAATTAAAAATATAATATTATATAGTCAAAATAATGGAATTACAAAACTTTATTGATAATAATGATAATTATATCGATATTTTTAAAAATGATGGTATGCGGGTTAAAACCTTCAGCAAATACAATTTAATATTAGTTAAATATCAATTTGGTATGGATATTAATATAGATTCATATCAGAAATATTGTAGAGGATGTATTATAGATACTAATAATAAAAAAGTAATATTTGTTCCACCATCTAAAGCACATAGTATTAATATTGATGGTAGTAATATACCAAATGACAATTTTATAATTCAAGAATTGATTGACGGGACAATGATCAATTTATTTTTTCATAATGATAAATGGATTATATCGTCTAGAAGTGATATTGATTGTAATAATAAATGGAATAATAATAAATCATTCAAAACTTTATTTCAAGAATGTGGTAATATTAATTTAGATTTGTTAGATAAAAATCATACATATTCTTTTGTAATGCAACATATTGAAAATAGAAATGTATCTTATGTAAATGAAAATTGTTTGATATTAGTAGAAGAATATGATAGAAATGGATTTATATTATTAGATAATATAATTGATGATAACTTTATTTATAATGGTTTTCAAAAAAGTGTTAATTTTAAAATAGAAAATATAGAACAATTAAATGAATATATGAGTATTGCTGTTAATAATCCATATTTTAGTTGGAAAGGATATACAATTAAATATAATAATAGTAGATTAAATTATATTAACCCTAGATTCGAATATGTTAAAAATTTAAAAGTCAATTCATCTAATATGCTATTTAGTTTTTGTGAATTATTATTAAAAAATGATGGATCTATTAATAATTATATTCAATATTTCCCAGAACACAATATTTTATTCACAGAATTCTATAATAAATATAATAAATTTGTAGATGAAGTATATAAAATGTATGTTGATTTTAGAATTACAAAAACAATTACATTAGATCAAATCCCATACCATATTAAACCAGTTACCCGAGACTTACATGGTATTTACTTAAATACTCAAAATAAAATTAATAAAAATACACTTATTGAATATATAAATACTATACCACCAGCCAAACTAACATTTCATTTAAAAAATTATTAATATCTAATAAATAATATATGTATGGAGGAGTATGGGAAAGAGCGGGACCACCACATAAAGATAGAAAAGATATATATGTCGCGAAAGATAAAAGATATGAAAACATATACAGTGGAAAATTATTAGATGATGAAATAAGTATAAGAAGAGAATTATTATCTGAATTTGATATGCCACATTTTGAAAACATACCAAATGAGATTAAAATATTAGTTGAAGCAACAAATGACCCCGATTATATGTTATATATTCCATGGAATATACACTATACTTTTAATAAGTGGGGTTATGGTCATATGACTTATGATAAATTAATATATGAAAATTATCAAAATAAAAATGCGTTATTAATACAAGTTCATATGGGATATGGTAATACTCCAGATGATTTAGAAAATTGTGGGAAAACTATAAAATTAACTAAAGAATGTAAACAATATGTATGGTTTAATATTACTGATAATTTTATTAATATGAATAATACCTATATAAATAATCAAACAATATATAATAGTAATAAATATGAAATAAATGAAAATGATATAATAAATAGAAATTTTAATTGGACTCCCATATTAAATAGTTTTAATAAAGAATTGGATCAATTTTATATTGATAATCAAGAGTTAATTGGTGATAAAATGCTTGATGAAAATATAAATTATAGTGAATTATTAGATATTCAGAAAAGTTTAATTATTGCATATGATGAATTTACACAAACAATAATAAAACAAGGAGATACTAGAAGAAGTTTAATGGCAGATAATATTAGATTGGCTACTGAACCAAGTGAAATTGCGGGTATTACATATCCACCTAGATTATCTGAAAGACAATATTATGATATGGATAATAAAAGACATGATCCATTAGTTTTCAATAAAGAAAATATGGATATTGTCAGCAAATATATAGAATTAAGGGATAAATCTCAATTAGAATATGATAAATCTCAATTAGAATATGATAAAGAATTAATAAAGGCTGAAAGAAAGAGTAAGAAAAAAGAATGGAAATTAAAAAAACAACAGAATGCTGCTAAAACAATGCAAAAAAGATTTAGAGGTAATAAAAGTAGGAACGATTTATCAATTAAAAGAAATGATGAACAAATGAGACTGGAACAAATGATGGAACATATGAGACAGGAACAAATGATGGAACAAATGAGACAGACATATCAGGAACCAATATATTATTCTCCAATACAAAATTTACAACAACCACCATCTAATGAATATTATTATGACCAAAGGTTTCAACAACAAGTTATATTTGATTATAATACACAAACATATTATGATTTATATGGAACACCTCTCTAATTAATTTGATTTTTGTTATATTATTCTTAAACAAAGAATAAGATATTTATTATGATTGCGAATACTTGCTTCAATAATAAAGGTGAATTTGGTTATAGTAGTTCCGAATTGAAAAGTGGTATATGTAAATATATGAGAAGAAGTGAAAGAGATAAGTTTTTATGGTGTATTATGGAACTTGGAAAATTTAACGATATATCTGAAGAGAAAAAAGCAGCTATTGCTATTGTAACGAATTTAATTAATAGATTAAAAATTTTATTAATGGAAGATATGAATCCAGGTGATATTAATAGAATTTTTAATGGTATAATATTATTAGAAGAATACGAAAAGAATCGGAGTAATCGGTATCTATTAATGAAATTTGTTGATGTTGTGATTGGTTCTAAAAAAAATAGAGTTACGAGTTATGTAAATAATTGGTGGAGGAATCGGGATTGTGAAATTGAAGAACTTGAAATTAGTAAATGTTTGAAATATAAACTAAAAGGAGATAGTGATGAATTATTAGTTTTAGGTGAAAATCTAATTAAGTTTATTGAAGAAAAAGATGAAAGGATATTTGGTGTATATATGAAGATGATTAAATTAGAAGATAAAATGGGTATGAGATATAGAAGAAAAGATGGAGTATATTTGTATTGGATAATTATGAGAGATTATATGAAAAATGATAAGATGATTAAGATTTTTGATTTTGCATTAGATAGATTCTTTAATAAAGGTATGAAAGAAAGATTTTACTTTGGAATTTGGATTGGTGTAATGGTTTGGAAAGATGATATGTTAGATGAGAATGTATATGATTATATTAATTTTAATAAAGAAGATGAATTAGAATATTATGAAAATATGGAAAAAATGAAATTAGATGATTATGTTTTGAAAGATTTTCATGTAAATAAAAGTTTTGGTTTAGAAAAATTTGCATTAGTTGGTGCTTTTGTTAAAAATGAAAATTTACAAATTTTAGGTGAAAATGGAAAGATGTATAAAGATTATTATGTTGATGTAAAAGTTAATATGAATAAGAAAAAGGAGATACCGATAGTTGTTAAAGAAAAAGTAGTAAAGAAAAAAATAAAAATTGATAATAGTGATTTAGATTTAGTTGATTGGAGTAATTTCACTTTGATTAAGATTATTGAAGAAGGTGTTTGTGGTGGTAAACTTCCTTGTATTATTGTTGAATATAATGGTGTTAAAAAGATATTAAAAGAAATGGGTAAGAGTATGAATTATGGTTTAGATTATCTAGTAGTAGATAAATGTAAAAAAATATTTGGATTAAAAGATATGAATATGAAACGAATTAAATGTAATAAAGGTTTAGTTAAAATTAATGTAAAAGATAAATCATATGTAAATAATTGTAAGATTGATGATAAGGAATGTATATATTGTATGATGGAATTTTGGGATAATATTGGAGATTTAGGAAAAAATAAAGATAAGTTGATGGATATTAATGTTGTAAAAGAATGTTTGAAAATTAGATATTTTGATGGATTATTTAGAAGTAGTGATAATATTTTGAGAAATATTCTTGTAAACGATAATGGTGAATTATTAAGTATAGATGAAGGTGATATATTTGGTAAAAGGAAGTATATATTGAATATGAATAGTGATTGGTGTAGAAAATGTTGTGAAAAGAAATTGATTGATGAAGTTATTGACGATATTATTAAAAATAACGAATTTTATAAAAAAGAAGTTAATAAAATTATGTTAAAATATAATTTTGATTATTGTAAAGAATTCAATGAAAGAATTGAAAAATATAAAGAAATTGTAGATTATGAGTGGGATATATATTAAAAGAATAAATAATTATTATTGTGTTAATTTATATATATAATTTAATATATCGTCAAATCTAACTGAATTAAATATTTGATCTTTTTTAACTTGTGGAACATATTCATTTAGGATAGATATATTATACATAATTTTTTTATAATCTTCGGTAGTATATTTTTGTGTACTGAATGGATATAATGAATTTAATAATTGTGGATAATTTTTAGGTATCATATTAAAATCCGGAATTTCTGAAAATTGTTTTAGATATGAATAAAAACCTCTAATTTTATCTGATACAATTGGAAATTCTTTAAAAATACAAGAGTTTGTTTGAACAATTAAATCATTTATATTTTTAAGATCATGTATTAAAGGCAATATACAACCATCACCAAAATCACCACCCATTCTATTATCTAATTCACCTGATACTTGAATTATTAAATTATCTTTAGCTGGACTAGGTTCTATATATTTAATTCCATCATTTTCAATTGTATGTGGATCTAATAATTGTTCACCTATTTTTCTAATTTCATTATGTTTCGCTAATATATATCTATAGTTAGGATTGATAGCACCATTACTTGTATCAATTATTTCATTGAAATATTCAATTGATCCTAATTTGCTTTTAATTTGATACATATCATTATCCGATATTTGTTCAGTCATTAATCTTCTTTTATCTTCTTCTTCTTCCATTATTTGTCTACATATACTTATATATTCTGGAATATATTTATCTGGAATAGTATCAGATGAAGTATTTAATCTTAATATTTCTTTCAATTCGGGAATTTTTGAAGCAAATTGTTTGAAAACACTTGCAGATAATGTATTTGTTTTCATCAAAAATCCCAATATTGCATTATTTTGAACTAATGAAATAAATCCATGAAATGGTAAGGGTATAAATGATAATGGTGAATTAGCACCCGATGATATATATATAGGTATATATGATAATTGCTCTCCGGTAATATTTTTAAATATTCTTTTATTAACTATCGGCATTAACCAATATGAACGAAATGGGAATATTGTATTTGTAGGTGCATCGCCTACAACATATTGCCACCCCAATGGAATAATTCCAGAGTTTTCAAAACAACCACCACCATACATATCATCGGGTGCTAATTTTCATTTATTTTTAGATTTAGTTTTTTTGCCACCCTTTTTCTTCATGCTTTTCTTTTTCTTCATACTTTTCTTTTTCTTCATGCTTTTCTTTTTCTTCATACTTTTCTTTTTCTTCTTTTTACCTGCTACCATAATAAATTTTTTAGATAATTTTGGTTGTCCAATTGTTAATATATCATATTCTGATTCCCATTTTAAACATGGTGGTTTTGCATATTTTTTTAACAGTTTCTCTAATCCCATTCTTTTAACTCTATTTTTACTGAAAACTGGTTGATCTGTAAAACAATCCTCTATATCTTCAATAGAACATCCACTAATATCTGTTGCTACTACCTGTGATATGTTTTCAACGGCTTCTAACATTCTATCATTTAATGCAATTTCTATACCATCTTCTCCCAAATCTTTTCTTACTTTATCAACACTAAATGGAGCAAATGGTTGAATTAATAAACAATTTTCTCTATTAATTTCATGTTTAATATTACCCGGAGCATCATCCACAATAAATGTATTAAATACATTAAATGATGGAAAATCTCTATATACTTTTTCTAAATTTTTTGGATAATCATCTTCATCACCATCTTCATTAATCATATCCTCAGCACCATAAGCAAACAAGAAAAAATCTTCACCTAAACCCAATGTTTCCGATAATATATCTCTAATATTATAAGCATATTCTTGTTCCGAATAAGTCCATAATGCTACTTTAATATTTGGATTTTTTTTATAAAAATCAAATAATTCTTGTAAATATGGTCTTAATATTATGATATTTCCCCCATCTCTTACTATATCAAATTTAGCCTGTTCTTCTACTGGTAAATTAAAATATAAATCCGTATATCTGTGACTAACAAAATGTATTAATGTTTCATCTATATCAAATACAACTAATAATTCTTTGCTCATTTTATATTATATATTATATAATATTTTTTTACCAATCAGAATCATTATATTTTGTATTACAAGATTTAATTAAGTTTTTAACTTCATCATCTTCGTCTAATTCTAATAATTCTCTTTCGGTTATTTTTTGTTTATCTATCCAGACTTTTTCTCCATTTTTGTATTTTATTATCATATTATATACAAGTGAATCATAAAATTTAAATATTTTATTAAAAAAAAATAATTCTTCTTTTAATTTTTTATTTTCTAATAATAATTCTTCCATTTTATTTAGTTATATTTTAATATTTAAATAATTTATTCAAACCACTCATTTTCAATTACATTTTGTAAACTATACCTTTTTTCAGGATCTATAATGATCATATTGTCAATCAATGATTTTAATTTTGGGGATATTGATATTGATGGGGGATACTCAGGAATAGGTATTTTAAATAATTCAATTATTCTATCAGATAAATATTGATTATAAAAATCGGGTCTATGTAAAAATGGATAAGAACCAAATCTTAATATATATAATAAACACCCTAGAGAAAATACATCAGATTTATAACCATCATATGACTCATTTGTAATAATTTCTGGAGCAATATATTGAGATGTTCCTAAAACTCCAGTTATTTTTTCTGTTTCTTGTTTGATACTAAATCCAAAGTCACATAGTTTTGGAACTTTATATAATAATCCACTTTCAATATCTATTTCATTTTTAACTAAAATGTTTTCTAATTTAATATCTCTATGAATAATTTTATTATCATGCATATGTTTTAAACCATCTATAATCCCTGAAATATAATTTTTACATTCATTTTCTGTAAAATTGATACTGATACCTATTAAATTAAATAATTCACCACAATCAGCATATTCTGTAATAATATATCTTTTCTTATTATACTCAAAATTATGAATATAATTAATAATATTTTTATGTTTTAAATTTCGTAAAATATTTATCTCATTTTCAATTTGTTTCTTTTTATTTTTATGATTTAATATTTTTAATGATACTATTTCATCATAATATAATACTTTATATACACTAGAAAATGAACCAAAACCACATTTTTTTGACAGTTTATCAAAATAAATATTATTATTAATACAATCTCCATATAATTTATTATCAATCCAAGGTGGTTTATATTTTTTATTTTTTATTTTAATATTATCATTAATATTATTACCTAATATAGATAATAAATTCATAAATGGATATACGATATAATTAATATTATTTTTTTTAATAATAAATTATTTCAAATTATTTTTAATATGGTTGATTATTTAATCCATTTATTATTTGTTCTAAATTAATCCTTCTTTCTTTTTTATCCATAATGTTTTTTAATAAATCATATAATGTAATATTTCCTATATTGGGTATTCCATATAGTATTATATCATCTAAATTATATAATTCATTTATTTTTGGTAATGTCATATTTCTAATATAGTTTAGGAAACACACATCGGCATTTTCATATGTGCTAACACATTGTTTAATTAATGTAGAACCCCAATAAAATTCATTAATTGTATCATATCCTAATAATTCTAATAATATTACACCAATATCCCAAGACATAGTATTTTCATTACAAGGTGTATTAGCTGCGTCATCAATTGATTCGGGTGGTGGATATGTAGCTACACCACCATCACTTACTGGTGCTTCTGTAATATAAAAATCAGATGTCCATATTGGTTCTCGTTCTTTACTTTTTTTACATATAGAACCAATATCACCTAGAACAACTTTAATATGACCATCACCATGAATATCTTTATAACATTTATATAAAACATTTGCCGATTTTAAATCAGTATATGAAAATCCTTTATCTAATAAACATTTAAAACTTTTAGTTATATCTAATGTTATTTCTATAGCTTGTGTTATTGTTAATTTATCTTTAATTAAATCTGATAATGTTCCATCCATTAAATCCATAATAGCAAACTTTTCACCCGAATTATTTTCCAATATTTTAGTATTTACTGTATTACACATACCTACATCTGATTCTGATTTCCCATCATTATTTAAATCATTTATCAATGTTATTTCACCATCAGTTTGATTTGAGTATGTTTTCACAGCTAATTCATAATAAGGTATATTAGGTTGTCTAGGAATAGTATTTGTCTGTTTTCCTGTATTAATATTTATATAATTTGTTCCAAATTCATTACTCCCATCTATCTGCCATCCTTCTATTAATGGCGTTTCTTCTGAATATCTCAATACTGTTCCAAAACTACCTCTACTAATATATTCAATAACATTTAATTTTTTCCCTTCATATTCTAATAATGCAGGAATAGTATCAATATGTATCATCGGGTAACCTCTATTTTCACCTAAAAATATCATGGAATTATCTATACCGGGTAATTCAGTCAAATCATATTTTACTTTATTTAAATCAACTGGTAAATTATTTTTGTATTTATCTTTACAATATTCACTATTCAATGTTCCATCTGGAATACGTGGATCAATTAATGTTTCTGGCTCCATATATTCTGGTAAATCACTATAATCATCTAAAAAATATTCAATATCATCTTCATCAAAAGATTCAATTGGCATACTTGATCTAACTAAACTTAATTTTGGTTTTTGAGATTTTTTATATGTTTTTATTCTACTTCTATTTTGACCTGTATCTTGAATCCATTTACTGGTTTTTGGATTATACATTTGTTTTCTTTCTCCTTCAGTTCTTCTTTCAATGCTATCTGGACTAATCTTATTTGAAACACCTCTATAATATTTTTCGGGTGTTTTAAACATATTTTTTCTTCCCTGTTTTGCTCCTATTGAATATAAATCTTTAAATTCGCGGTCCCTATCTAAATATTCAATTGAACTAGGCAATGAATTAATTCTACCTTTACGAAATGATAAATTACTACTTCTATTCATATATTATATTATATGAAATATTTAAAAAATGATTTAACAAAACAATAATAATATATATAAAGTTTAATTGTATAATAATAATAATATATAATGTTAATTGATAATGAAATCAAATTAGACTTTAAAGATGTATTAATCCGACCAAAAAGGTCTAAATTAACTAGTAGATCGCAGGTAGACTTAATTAGAAAAATTAAATTTAAACATAATCCAGATTATGAATGGTCTGGAATACCAATAATGGTTTCAAATATGGATACAACTGGAACATTTGAAATGGCATTTAGTTTATCAAAAGAAAAAATGTTTACATGTATTCATAAACATTATACATTAGATGAATGGAGAGATTTTCATATGAAAACAACAAATATGGGATTATCAATAAATTATATATATGATTATATTTCAGTTACTTCAGGTATCGGAGAAAAAGATTTGGAAAAACTAGACCAAATTATGAATGAAATTCCTGTAAAATTTATATCACTTGATGTTGCTAATGGTTACACAGACGCATTTGTAGATATTGTAGAAATTACTAGAAATAAATACCCTGATAAAATTATTATTGCTGGGACTGTTGTAACTAGAGAAATGACTGAAGAATTATTAATGAGAGGAGCAGATGTAATTCGGGTTGGAATTGGGTCTGGATCAGTTTGTACTACTAGAATTAAAACCGGAGTTGGGATGCCACAAATATCAGCTATCATTGAATGTTCTGATGCAGCTAAAGGATTAGATGGTCATATTGTATCTGATGGTGGTTGTACATGTCCTGGAGATTATTCTAAAGCATTTGGAGCAGGTGCTAGTTTTGTAATGAGTGGAGGTATGTTTTCAGGTCATACTGAAAGTGCTGGTGAATTAGTTGAAAAAGATGGCAAAAAATTTAAAGAATTTTATGGAATGTCCAGTTCAACCGCAATGAATAAATATGCAGGTGGTGTGGCAACATATAGAGCAAGTGAAGGTAAAGCTGTTCTAGTTCCATATAAAGGAGATGTTATAAATACAGTATCAGATTTATTGGGTGGTATACGATCAACCTGTACATATGTAGGTGCTTCTTCATTGAATGAACTTCATAAAAGAACTACATTTATGAGAGTTACTCAGCAAGTAAATGAAGTATATGGTAAAGCTAATATTTAAAAATATATTATTAATTAATATTAATAATAATGACACAATTCAATATTATCTATAATGATAAAACAATCCAAATAAATTTTGAAGATACAGATAAAATATTAGATATTAAAAAAAAAATAATAAAAGAACTAGAACTAAATTGTAAATATATTGATTTAAATATTTTAATTGAAAGACCAATCAGAGGTTTGGGTAAATTTAATTTAGAAAAAGGTAAATTTCCTAGAACATTTGATAATTATACATTAGATAGATGGAATATTAAAAATAAAGTAATTGAAATATCATTTGAAGAAATACCTGATTATGATCCAGATATTAAAAAAAAATTTATTAAAAAAGCGAATAATAATAATAATAATACTGGGGCATACAAACCACCTATAATTCAATCAGGTGAAACGTATATTAAGGAAGAAGTGTTTGATTTAGACTCTGAAACAGATTTCCCGATTTTATAATTAAATATGGATATAGTAAAAACATTATAATTAAATACCATATTCTTTTTTCATAAATTCTCTCGCCTTCCCTCAAATATATTTCTTCTTGTGATGGTGGATATTCATCAGGTGATCCATAACCAATATCATATTCGTCTCTTTCTGTTTCAGAATCAGATGGTGAATCATAATGTATTGACATTTTTTATTATTATTTATCTAGTATTTTGTTACTAGATAAATCAAATTTATTTATGATAAAAATATTATTAAAAAATATTATTAAAAAATATTATTAAAAAATATTACAACTACCATATCCATTATCAATTGATTCATTCGTATCTTGTAATTGTATTTCTTTAAAAAATCTTGCCCAATTCTGTGGATTACCTTTATCTGGTGGAGCGTCTAAATATTCCCAATCATATACTCCACCAAAATTGGGGTATTCTGTTAATATATCTTTAACTTCATTTATTGCATTTGGAAATGATTTACTATCATAATCACCTGACATCATTCCCATTACTATCTTATCTACAGGATATTTATTTTTAACAATCTTATCTATTGTTGATTTTTTAAAACTATTATTATAACATTGTGTATTAAACCAATGAATCTTTTTACCTTCTGGTGAATTATATAATTCTTTATATGAAAAATTACCCATTCCTGGTTCATCAGACATTAAAGATTGACCCACTGGAGCCATCGTTATTATAAAATCTTTCCCTAAATCATCGAATAATTTATTTATTAATAATTTTACATTATCTATATTAACCATTTCTTCTATATCTAAATCTAATCCTTTTATCCATGGTTTACTTTTTATTAAATTTAATAATTTTGGATAAGTTTTATTAATATCTAAAAAAAATTGTTGATATGCTCCACCCGCACCACCCAACATCATCATTATAGTTATACCTTTATCTGATGCTTGTTTTGTTTCTTCCCATAATTTATTAAATAATTTATCTGTCGGTTTATTATTATTTAAAAAAATTTCTATTTCTTTATTTACTGTATCAAAATGTAATGATGATACTATTATTACATCTGTATTAATCTGATTTGTTAAAATATCATTTAATCCAATAAATGTTTGATAATAATAACATGTTTTCATATATATATTATATTATGTTATATTTATTTTATATATTTATCGTAAACATTTATAATTTTTTTTATTTTTCATTTTAAAATTACCTTTTTTATTAAACTTTAATTTTGGTAGTTTAATACTTTTATAATATTTATTATTATCTTTTCTAATATACTTCTTTTTATCACTTTTAACAACTCTAACCATATTAATTGTTGATCCCCTATTTGTAAGATTAATTATATAATTTTCAATCACATTAGTTGTATTATGTGAATTTTCTATATAATATTGTCTATTAATTATATGATTATGTGTATATCCATCCATATGTAATATTAAATCGTCAGTATAATATATCAGAGTATTTAATGAATCAAAATATCCATAACCCATATCTCTTTCATATAAATTAATAATTTCACTCATAATTGAATTCAACCTTAACATTATATCATAAGAAGAATATATAATTTCTTTTTTAGATAAATTATTAACTATTTCATCTATTTCTACATTCCCGGTTTCTTTAATACTTTGCCTACAATTAGGACAATCAATTGAATTTTTATTTTCTGATTTGATTGTGTATTCTAAATATTCTTTTAAACAATCTTTACAAAATTCATGATTACATTCAAGGCTTACTTTTTCATTTGATATTTTTTCTATACAAATTGAACAAGTCGACATTATAAAATGGTTTATTTATTAATAATAATAATAAATCAAATTATTATAAATCAAATTATTAAAAGAATAATATTTAAATATTATTATTAATAAATGCCTAGTTCTGAATCTGGTAATTCATCTGACGATGAATATTCAATGAAAAATATTAATCCATTATTATGCGAATCTAATAGAGCTATAGATAATATGGTTCATTTTACAAAATGGCAATTGAAAACTGAAATACAAAGGTTAGATAATATGCTTAAAGCAGCAGAAGAACAAAAAAAAATAGTTGAAACTCTCCAAGAAACACAAAAATTATTAAAGAAAAGATTATAAATTATTCACTATTACATTCACTATTACATTCACTAAATTCTTCTTCACTATCAAAATTATCTAGACTTTCTATATATTTTTCTAATTCTTTAATTCTTTTATCTTTTTCTAATAATTTATTATTTAATTCTAGTAATTCATTATTATCAATATCTTTTGATTTTAAAATAATATATTGTTTAGTTATTTTTCTATTTTTTCTTTTTAACAATTCATTTTCTATTAATTGATTTTTTATAGTTTCTGATGCGTTATCAACTTCTTTATAATATTTTGAATAGTTTTTAATAAATTCTTGATGAGTTTGTGATTTAATGTGTGATTTAAATTGTGCGTTTGTTGCAAATGATTTACCAGCACAACATCTACATTCAAATCTAACTCTATTTCTTTCATATGGTTTATATGGTGATTTATCTATATATTCTCCAGTATTTTCATCAAATACAGGTATATATATATCATAGTCTATTTTCGCCAATTGTGACATAATTATGTTTTAAATTATTTAAAAAAAATATATAAATAATTATCAAATTTAAAATTATAGATTGGCTTCCATATAATTATTACTAATATTATTAACTGATCCCGTATTATTATCTCTATGAATCATATTCTTATTTAATAATACATACCCATTATTATATGTTTCAAACTTCTTCAAGTCATTTAATACTTCATTTGTTCCAAAATAATCATGTTCAATTACTAATCCAGTATACATGTGTCCTAATGTTGCAAACTCAATATCATTAATATACACCGAATTATGATTTTTAATTACAAATGAATATACAAATGGACATTCAATAATTTCAGTAAAACCAATGCTCGTGGGGAAACACCATCTATTATCATATTTAATTGGATGATATGGTGTGATTTTTAAATCTCCAATTTCTACTAATAATTCTAAATTATTATCACATTTAGATTTAACAACACATTCAATTTCACTTATACCCATATTTCCATTGTTATCAATTGTAATTACTCTATCACCTTTCGTAATATCTTCTACATTTTTATAACTATTATCAAATAATTTAATTTTACTTCCATGAGCACAACACAGATTACCACTTGAATTATATGTTTCCATTGTCATTGGTGGTGATGAACAAATTGAAGTATCACATTGTGCCATTTCCCCTCCTCCTCTATAACCACGACTACCACCACGACGACTATAATGAACTATATCTGGTTTTGGTGCTGGTAACTCATTGTAAATCGTATCAATTCTATCTCTAATTGTTTCAAATAATTCACCTGAGAAATTTTGAATACCCTTATCTTTGAAATTATTACACAATTCACTTTTATAAGCACCAACTAAAGAATATAGATAATGTCTTCCCCATTTACTATAATAATCTTTTCTATTACCTTCATCTGTAAAATTCAATGCTTCTTTAACTTGTCCTTCTAAATCTATATATAAATCTTGAATAAACTTATTTCCTAGAATATTAAGGTCCCCTTTACATTCAGAACACAGTCTTTCAATTTGTGTTCTAACTTCTTCTTTATTTCCATTTTTTTGTAAATTAATACAGTTTGAAACAATGGAAATAAATTTATATCTAAAAATTTGTGAATTAATATGATTTAGATCAGATTCAATAATTGTATTATTCATATAATTTTTATCATTTACTGATAATGATACTTCTAAGAAATTTTCAACACTCGGTTCTGTATTTAGATTTAATTTAATATTTTTACCTTGACCATATTTTAAACTATTAATTTCAATTAATTTAGTAGTTGTTCCATCTTCAAATAATACACCTTCTTTTAAATTAACTGTTAACAAACAATTATTTGATGCTGTTGTTAGAAAATTACTAATTCCATGAATAAATATATTACCCATTAAAGATGAATCAGGAATAAATGAAAATCCATCACCACCAGTTACATTTGTAATATTTGAAAGTAATTCCGAATCTAATTGATATCCAAAACCATAACAATTTACTGGGCATCTAAAATTATTTTGTTTAAAATATCTATCAATCATTGCTTCGTGGCCTCTTGGTGGGACAACATTAGGTAAGCCATCTGTTAATAAGAATACACATTTTTGCTTTGATTCTACTGATGTTGTTCTAAGGATTTCAAATGAAGTATGAATACCATCCCAAATATTTGTAGTATCTTTTGTTTTTAATTCATCAATTTGATGACTGATTAATGTTTTATTTTCCGGAGAACATGAAATATTTTCTACAATTTTTTCTGCCAGAGATGCATAAACAACTATAGAAATATTATCAGTATCATTTAAACTATATAATACTGATTTAGCTGCTGCTTTTGTTAACGATAATACTGATAATCCATGACTAATTGTTTCACCTGATTGTCCCTTCATCGTTGCTTCTGTTCCCATTGAACCAGATACATCTAAACATAATACGATATCAACTGGTGGTCTAGGAATAATAACAGGTGTATTAATATTAATAAATATACTATT
>Ga0115007_10001362_pt1 | contig 15814 bp, 16 predicted proteins | sample ArcOceMetagenome_2_FD_87166 | JGI IMG/M metagenome (GOLD analysis project Ga0115007, IMG submission 87166) | Marine eukaryotic phytoplankton communities from Arctic Ocean - Arctic Ocean ARC135M Metagenome | ecosystem: Environmental > Aquatic > Marine > Oceanic | place: Arctic Ocean | collected... | reverse complement strand
GGAGCCGAATTTGGAAGCCGTTCACAATGCAGCGTGTGCAAGTGCGTTTGGTGCGACGCATGCAACAACGACGTGTCCGGTGCGTGGATTTGCTTCGATGACGATGAAGAGAAAATGGTGTGCGTATCCTGCGTCGACAAGCGCAACTTGAGGTGGGAACTCGAATCTGAAGCTGAGGAATCTAGCTATCCGTCTCTCGGACCGAAAACCGGTGTGGTGCGTCGTCAGGGTGACTTTTTCAAGCGCGTTTGCTCGTGTTGGTGGCCGAGGATGTGAACTTGTGCGGTATGCCTTGCCTTAGGATAGCTGAAACGAGTCTTGATGATTTTACGAGAAAGTCTTTTGCAATCGCGTTCGTCTGTCCCTAGTTGTACGATCCATGCCACTCCGGGTATGTAATCGTGTTCGACGTACCCGAAACTCGAGTCTCGCCAACTGTTCTCGTGCGAGTTGGATCATGAACATGAACATGGACACGGACATACGTTCGCGCCGCAGCCACTTCACGTGAAAAGAAAAAACAGTCCAGAAGATAGCGCGCGAAACGCGTCAAAGTCTCGAAAACTCAATCCCGCGCATCTACTTCGCGTCTCCGGCGGTACGTCCCTTTAAACGCCGCGCCTTCGCCGCAGCCGAGAAGCTTCGCCGTAAACATGGTGCAGCGTATCACTTACCGCCGCAGGTATGTTTCCTTACCTGGTGATGTCGCGCGTGGCGCTTCGCTCGCCGATGCCCGGACCCGACCCGTGAAGAAAAGCCCTAAAGGCGATGATGCGCGAGAGTATTTGCCGCGATGCCGCATCGGAAGCTCGGTGCCGGTGACGGCGTGTGGTCCTTGGTCGAGACGCGGACGTTCTCATATGCGACCCTCCGTGTGTCGTGCGCATCACACCCCGTATCACGGACTGGCGTGATGCGTCGCGAATTTGTCCGGCGACTCGCACACGGCGGAGACGGAGCGACACCGAACGCGCGCGGCACTCGCCCCATCCATCCGTGTCTCGAAATCGCGAGGCCGCCCGTCCGGTGTGCGCCGGTCGGCTCTGTCACGGCTCGGTGTGGGCGACGGTCTGTGCGGTGACACCCGGAACGCCGTGTGCTGATGTCAATGCCGTCAACCGCGAGACACGAAAGTCGGTCGCGGCGACGCGTGGTCACGTCTCCGGCGCGCGCCATGGCGCGCGGTTAGGGTTTTTCAGGATGGCACGCTGCAAGGTGGAGATGCAGATCCTGGAGAGTCGCGTTTTCTCGCCCACCCCCGCTCTCAAAAGCAGTCGTTCTGACCTTCCCACCCCTGTTTTCATCCCACTCATCACAGGCATGCGTACGCCACGAAGTCCAACCGCATTCGCAAGCTCCGCACCCCGGGCGGCCAGCTCAGCATCCAGTACGTCAAGAAGAAGACCAAGGGCCCGCAAACGCCGTCTGGCGATCATGGAAAAATTCACGGCGTGCCTCGTTTGAACAAACAAGCGTACTCGAACAAGCACATGGCGAAGAACAAGAAGTCCGTGTCCCGGTCGTACGGCGGCGTGCTTTCAGGCGGCGCGGTCAGGGAACGCATCGTGCGCGCGTTCCTCGTGGAGGAACAGAAGATCGTCAAGAAGGTGCTCAAGCTGCAAGCGGCGAAGAAGTAAAAGTCGGGTGTTCGAGGCGGGCCTTTGCCTTGGACCGTCTTTGACATTGGATTTTAGCTTTAGGTGGGTGCGTTGTAAACGCAAACGTACGCGTTTTCACAACTGCTGTGACGTTTCTTGAGCTCGGTTAGGCTGATCTCTTTGACTATGCTCGGCTGTTACACGACTACTTGGTTGATTCTTACTCCGCGACGGAGGTTCTATGCCGCTGCCTTCGCGCTACGTAACCTCTGTCTGCGACTAATTTGTCTGTCCCTAAACCTTTAGGAATCCCTCGCTACGACACCTAATTCACCGCCGCGGTCGGCAGCGTGACTCGGCACACCGGGCACGAGTGTTTCGTGCGCAGCCATTCCAGTAAACAGTTTTTGTGGTACCGGTGCCCGCACGGCATCGTTTTCATCAAACTCCCGTTTTCCATCTCGCCCAGGCACACCGGACACGCGCGGTCGTCGTTTTCTTGTGTGAAATGTGCGTCAGTAACGATTGTTTCCGGTAACAAAGCCACCGCGTCTGGCGAAGCGGGGTGGTGGAATGTGCGCGTGTCGAGCTCGGCGATGTTCACTGCGCCGAAGGCGTCGAACAAGTTTCCGTCGTTTTGGGTTCCTTGAAACAATCCCCCAGCAGTCCCTCCCACACCGCCGAACGTAAAGCTCGCGCCTCCGCCAGGCGCTAAACCGAAACTGGTGTTGAACACGCGTGCGTCCTGGAACCCGTGATTGCCGCCGAGCAAAGCGCTCCACGCTTCGCGCGCCACGGCGGCGATTTCGGGCTCATCCAGTGCACCTGTTCGGTCGGTGTGTCCCCCAAACGAAGTCGACGTTTGCGTCCCGACTCCCTCCGGTACGTCTCCCTCCCCTCCCGCTAGCCGTCGCATGATCTCTCGCGCCGCAGTCACCACGTCCTCCGCGGACGCATCGTACCCGAGCTCGATGTGCACGCCCCCCGACGGAGACGCCTCCGGAAGCACCTCCACAAACTCGCCGTCGCACGTGGAACATTGAGGATCTGAAGATGACGTGACCAGCGCGGTGGCGGGGAGAGCGAAGGGTGCGCGGCAGTCGTGGCACCACAGACGCGTCTGCGTCTCCCCGTGACCTCCGCCGGTCGGGCCCGAGGCAGCGGTCCGCGGCGAGGGATCCATCCACGGGTAACTGAGCCAGGGCGGGGCAGTGAGCGCCTGGGAAAGTGAGTTACGATGGATCTCGTTGACCAAAAATAGGACTCAGTGACAAAAGAAAGGCACATGGAGCGATGGGCTGACAAATCGTCGTGCGCAGACGCAAAAGCGCGGGCAGAAGGAGGTGCACATGATACAGGGGGGGGCGACCGACCGTGCGTGATGTCAGGGAAGCGATGCTCCCACGGGAAGGTGAAAAGCACCTGCGTTGAGTGCAACCCGTGTCCCCATGGCAAGCTGAAAAAAAGCTGCGCAGACTGCACCCCGTGCCCTCACGGGAGGGTAAAATACCGGTGCGTTGAGTGCAAGCCCTGCCCCCATGGCAAGCTGAAAGGAAACTGCGCGGACTGCGAACCCTGCCCTCACGGGAAGCTGAAAAGCAACTGCGCGGACTGCAGCCCTTGTCCCCACGGGAAGGTGAAGCGCAAGTGCGCGGACTGCACCCCCTGCCCTGACGGCAAGCTGAAATACGCCTGCGCAGACTGCAACCCATGTCCGCACGGCAAGCTGAAATACAGCTGCGCGGAGTGCACCCCATGCCCTCACGGCAGGCTGAAACGCTTCTGCGCGGAGTGCAACCCCTGCCCCCACGGCAAGCTGAAACGCAGGTGTGCGGAGTGCAAAGGGTCCCCCCTCGGATAGTTTTACGGCCAAGCGCGCGGCGCAACCGCTAATGAAAGTATGAAACGCGAACAAGAGTGATTTAGATACGTACAACCGTCGAGCGACGGCGCTTTAATAGACAAGACAAGTTAGTTCCCTCTAGTGTGCGCCGGGAAACGCGGCTACCTCGGAAACCCCGGCGCTTATTTCTTTCAGTTTCCGAAACAGCCCTTCGGTTTCGGTTTTCGGAATCCAAAACTCCGCGCAAAGCCTTTTCGCCTCGCCCACCGCTTCTGCTACCGCGACGCGAACGGCGGCGGCGCGAGACCACCTGGGATCCACGTCGTTCGAGTGAAACGTTTCGCAAATACTCCCGTTTCCGCCGTCATCCGCGCTCCTCGCCGTTACTAACTTTTCGTCCCCCGGTTGTTCTCTCTGAATAACGTTCGTCCTCCTAGCCATCTCGACGATTCGTTCCGCATCTGCCACCACACCCGCGACCGTACGTGCCATTTCCGTTTCCCGGGTCTCCGCCAGTGCGAGTTTTGATTGCAAAACCTCTACGGCTCGGCTCGCCGCGGCGAGATGAATCTCACTCGCGACTAACCGCGCGCGCGTGTTGTCGAGTTCCGCAAGCGATGACGCATTTGCGCTGACCACGGAAGGGGAAGGAGGGTGGGACCTAAGGTTGTCGTAGTGAGCGTCACCTTGAGCGTTACTTAAAACGCCCACCACGGGTGACTCGCGGAACACGTACGTGTCGTTCGCTTTGCGACGCGGAGTCGTGAGCGTGGAATGAGGTTCTGGGTTGTGAGCATCTCCTGGAGACTGGAAACCACTCGAGTGGAGTTGTTTGGCCCACGGCGAGTGCGCTGTTTCGCCGATTGTCAACGGCCCCGGGGCCTTCAGGTGTAGTTGTTTTTTTCCCCGACGCGGCACCACGTCGTGGTCCCTGAAATACGCCGCTCTGCCTTGCAACGAGGGTGACGGTGGGAGAGGTGACCGCGGGTGCAGTGTGTCGTCGTGGTGCTTCAGTTTGGCGAATTCGGGCATCGACCAATTCGCGAATTCGGGACGCGACAACACCGACGCCACGTTGAGCTCCACGGCCGGCGCGAGGGACGCGACCCTGGTCAAGCGCGATTGCAGGTCGTTCAGGCGCGTGATCAGCGCGCCGTCGGAACCGCTCATCCCGAATCAAGGAAACGACCCCGACGGCGCCGGTCGCAACTGAGGGGCGATGGAAACCAACAACGAGTCATCACGTTTTAGAATAACAGACTTGTTTGCCAGCTGGCACGGTGGATATATCGTGTGCGCGCCAGTCCACCGCGCGCTGACTCGGCGATGCGCGTCCTCGTTCATCCCTCCGCGGCGGCGGCCGCGGCCAGGGCGTGTACCCCCCGCGCGCCCGAATTGGGCGAGCGTGGGTACCGATACCCTCGTGCCCATCGCAGCGCGAGCACATCATCACACCTCGTGGCGATGTTTTCCGGACATCGCGCCCGCCAACACCGTCGTCTCAGCCAGAATGTACAAAGCACACGGACCACGGGAAATGGCATTGTGACGCACGCGTCATCAGGACGGACGGACGACGGCTCCGACGAAGCGAGTTCGACGACCTGCAACGAAACGAACGGTGACGAAACGAGTGATGCAACCGAACCTTCAACATCTTCCACACTAACCTTCGATCAGTCGTTCCGCCGAATGTGGACGCGCGCGGATGCGTACCACGTGCACGCGGTGTCAGGCGGGGTGTTCACCGTGTGTGGCGCGGGTTTGCTATTGGTGTGGGGGAAGCAGGACATTGATTTTATATCAGGCGGCATGAATATGGATCCAACGTCGTTAACGTTGTGGCCCTTGGCTACTTTTTCGTTACTCGTCGCCGGGGTGTGCGCGATTTCGGGCGTGCCCCTGGGCCGCTTAAGGGGATGGCGGAAAACAGAACTCAGCGCGCGAAGCACGTTATTTCAAGCGGTTTTGACATGGCAAGCCCTGCGCCTTGGGCCGGGCGGTGAGCTGTTTTCTTGTCTCGATCGCGACGCGTGGGCGTTTTGCGTATCGCCGTTTGCCTGGCAGACGCTGACGAGCGTTTACATTCTGTTGTTCACAAAAGATAACAAGCGAAGCGCCGCGCTCGTCGCGCTCGGCGCGTGGCTTTTCGGCGCGCAGGTGTTTCCCGTCGCCGCGGTGCTCAGTGCGAGTGGAGGCTTGGAGCAGCTACAACAAATAAGACCGGAGCTCATCACGGTTTGGGTGCATTCGCTTTTCGGGTTAGTGTGGCTCCTGAACTGGAGCACGTTCGGGGCTTCGCTGCGGGCGCGGAAAATTATTGACGACGACGGGTACCGAAAGTGGTTCCTGTTAAGACCCAGCCTTGGGTGGATAACTCTGTTCGCCCTGGATGTCGCCGCGTTCGGGCCGTTCACCAGTGTGATGGAGTATTTCACGTCCCTGGGGGGAGTGGGGCTTATTAAGTAGGAGGAACACACAGAAGTAATATGATGCGTGCAATGCAATCAAACGTAGAAATCAATCATATTCCGACTCCCACATCGCTTTGTGCTATTTCCTTCCGCAAATACATCAGGCTAACAAGTAAATCATCGAGGCTGCGCAAGTAAAATCATCGCTTGGGTAATAAACCTCCGAATTACTCCTGGCCCTCCACCGCGGCTTCCACCCGGAGCAGCACGAATCCGATGGCGAGGCCGACCAAAGTGATGAGCGTGCACGTCACCGCGACCTCCGCGATCTCGGGGCCGACCGCGGCGATTTCCGCAATCAGGGGAAGCGCTGAGGCGGTCACCACGGTGCGCGGCTTCTGGGCCTTCACCGCGAGAGGGGCGAACTTGGCGTTCACGGACCTGTGAGACGGGTGAGAATGGTGAGTAAAAGGAAAGTTGAAAAAGAGGTTTTGGATTTTGACAAAGATTCACACAGCGTAAGCAGTCGTGAAAAAGCGAAAATGCAAGACGATAGGGTGGATGGCTTTGAATGAGATGGCAGGGTGACACTGAAGGTACGTACACACGGGCGGAGAGGTTCTTGCCAACGGGGGCGACCGCGCGGGTGGAGCTGCGATGTGGGAAAGACGCAAGTTGGGTGGTCAGCTTTGGGTTTCAGGTGATCGGGCCAGGGTACCACTTGGTACCGACGCCCCTTGGAAAAAAGCGGATAGCCATTCCGCGAGGCGGGTGAATTCACCGCGCGGCACCGATACCCGGCGAACGCGTGGTTTCGCGCACGCGAGTGGTCGCGGTGCGGTGGATTTCTTCCTTGTGCCGGGACACGCCGACACACGCGCGGATCACATCCGATTCGCACGAGAAACGATTGACCCACACCGATCGGCACCCGCAAAGGACCAGGTCGCGTTGGCGGAAAAGCAGAGCGTGAACGCCATGGACGATCCCGTTCGTTTCATGCTACGGTGCCGCGCCGGCGGAACCGATCGACGGACCCGCGCGTTCGGTTTCTTGGAACACGTACCGGCGAACGGCGTTGACACGCGCGACGACGGGGCGGCACGCCGCGGCGGACATGGTGATGGCAGACATTTTGGAAGGTCCGTGCGTGCAGAGATGGGAGGACGCGCGACAGCGAGGGTCTCCTTGTGAAGCGAGCTGTATTGCTTCATCCAATAAAGGCGACATTTAAGCAAAAAGAAAGCCAAGCAAATCAGTGTTGAAAGGGCTTTTTCATCGCAAAGTTGACTAGTTGAAAGAGGTCGTTTTGCTTGTCCCAACTGGCAAAGCAGATTTTGTTTTGTTGCTTTTGTGCTGGATTTCGTGTTTTGTCTGCGCTGATGATAGTATTGAATACAATCACCCCCCACTAATATAATAATCCTCCCCAACGCCGTGCTATCCCCGTATTTCCCGCGCGAAACGCAACAGCTCCCGCCTCGGTTCGAACCCCAGGGAAACGAGGTCTTGGGCTTTTCCCACCACCCGAGCGGTACACGGCGCGCCGTCGGCGGATTCGCCCAAAAGCGCGAGCGACGTCGCCACCGTGTCGAAATCGCCAGAGTGTACTTTGACGATACCGTGGCCGGAACGTTTGTTTTTGTGACGGGTAGCAGTGTTAGTGACGGTACTGGTGAACGCATTTTCCGTACCGTTCCCACCCGTGTCGGTGTCCATCTCATTCTCTCCGCGTCCTGTGTTATCATCATCATCATCTTTCTCTTCGTCGTTCTCGTCGTCGTTAATGAACCCCACGACGTGTTCCACCGGAACCGCCCCGCCCACGATGCCGTGCGCTTTCACGAGGCCGTGCGTGATTGTCGTTTCGAACAGTCTGCGTGTCAGCGGTGGGGCAGAGTCGCCGTGAAGCTCGCTTTGGTGGTGGGGAATTCCGGGTGGGTTTGGTGAGCACGCGACTGGAAGGCAGTGCGACGGGCGAAGAAAACATTTCGGCAGTGTTTACCCAACCAACGGGCCAGCACACAACAAGGGAAACGAAGCACGCACAGTCGTATTCGGAGGTAAACATCTTCGCGTCGCAAATCCAGGGTGCGTTGCGGTGCGGGGAACAGCGTCCGGAACGGCGCCTGCTTGGCGCCGTTCGGACCGGACCTGGCCGGCGCCATCCGCAGTGAAGCGCTCGCCAACTCATTAAATCTGCGTCAGCAATCCTCACGAAAACCTGCTGCAGGTTTTCTCTGCTTCCAAAACCCGCGCACGGTGCGTCGCGCGAGGAAGGGCGTCCCGCGGTGACACCCCACGGCGCTTTCGAGGTCGCCCCCACGCGATGTGTTCCGTGGCCGCGCTGCGGGGGTTTGGGCGCGTGACCACCGACCGACAGCGGGTGGGGGCGAGGGCCCCAAATCGAAACCGCGCCGTTCTCAAATCGTCGCGCACCGAGCCTAACGCACCTCGAAACAACAACACGCGTGTCCGCTCGCGATGGGTGACTCTCAACGCGCGGTGGAACGACGCGAACGGAAACACGACGAACGACGATCTCCCCGATGACCACGAGTCGTACGACGTAGGTATGTACGCCGACCTCGCCGCGGAGGAACGTGGTTTGATCAACGCCAGTACCATCAACAACTCGGATGGTTCGGCCGGTTCGGTGTTAGGCGTGTCCCGGGCGTACGTCGTGTCCGTGGACCAACTTTTGGTGCAAAACGCCCTTCCCGGAAGGGGAATCCTGGAGTACGTCCGGTTACCCGCGGAGCAGTACAACGTTTTGGATTCAAACGCGGTTCAACGAATTGGCGAGCACACGTTCAGGGTCGCCGCCGGATCTCAAAAAATTCTTTGGATGGAGGTGGAACCCGTCGGCGTTCTTTCCATTCGCCCCACGGCGAACGGGTGCGAGCAGATTCTGAAAGGCGCCACGATGAATGACACGAAAGCGACGCGAACGGGAAAAAAGGAAAACGGAATCGTCAAAGCCATGAACGCATCCCTGAAAGACCTTCGGATGTGCAACCGGATATCGGCCGTGTACGGGGATGGGCAGAATTCGTACGATGATTCAATCTCGTTGTCGTCCCCGCCAAACGCCATCCGGTGCCAAATCGACATCGCGGGAAACTTCAGTGAAGGGCCTTTCGCCGCGGCGGGTTCCGACCGACTCAACGCGGTGTTGCTGTGGTGCTTACAAGGCGTCATGCCGTGGTTCTTGAATCAGCTTTCGCAGGATTACGGCGACTGGAGTTTGAAAAAACCGCGAGGCAAACGAGACGTAAACGTCGCGGCGGTGGCGTCGGAAATTTTAAACGGAACCTCGAAAGGGATTTTGCCACCCGGGGTCAAGAAGGTCACCCCGGTCCCGTCCGCGTTTCAAGACGGGACGGTGATGGACTAGTCAGACTGCTGTGTAGTGCACGGAACGGAGTACTTATAAGGTATGAAAATACCCATCTACTGTATCTTTACAGGGTTCCTCATTTTGTGTCGATCTATAACTCGTTGTGTCAATCTACCTCCGCATCGTCATTCCTCATTCCCATCCCTCTTACAGGTCTTCCTTCCCTTCTCCCGCCGCCTCTGCCGCGGCTGCCGACCCCCCTCCCCCACCAGCGAACGCGCTGTTGAACCCTAACCCCGTGAGCGTGATCCAGTTCGTGGCTTTCATCTCGTCAACAATCTTCGCCACGCCGTCCGTACCCACGAACAACGAACGCTCGGTGCCTTTCATCTCGACTTTCCAGGTTTCGGTTCGGCCGGGTTTCGCATCGGGGGGCAGGCGGAACACTTCGGAACCGGGTGGGACGTCCAGGTCCGCGGCGAACCAGCCGCGAAGACGTACGTACGTCCCCTCCACTAAAAACTGCGGGGGCTGCCAGGATTTACGCGTGGAGAACGAAGATGTCAACTCGACGTCGCGCCATTTTGCCTTGGCGAAGGAATCGCCAGGCACGTGCGTTTCCGTCATGCCGTCGTCCTGAACGGCATCGAAATCGGAGTGGACCGCGCCGTTGGACGCGACGCGAGGAGACGCCGCGGAAACTGCGGTGACCGACAGAAGCACGCACAGCGCCGCGGCGAAACGAGCCATCATGCCCCTCTGAAGTGCGCGGCGATAAATGCAATGAAGCGAAAATCAGCACGTGTTTCTGTCCTTTTATTCTCATGCGTCGATCGCAAAAAGGGTTCGCCGCCGATCTGGCGCGACCGGTGGTCAGTGTTCCCCGCGACTCGTTCTCGCGCGAGCGCGGTGTCGCGCTCGATGACCTCTTCATCGCCCCAGGGCGTGGTGTTCGCCCTGGGCGGCGAGAAGAAATTCGGGAGCCTCGTGACAAGGGACGCCCCGCGATGTTCACTGGAGCTCGGGTTCCAACCTATGGTATGGTACGCGCTCCGTACGTTGGAAAACGCGAACGTGCTTGAAGTGTTTCTTGTTGCGGCGGGCGAGGTAAACGCTGGACGGTTCCAGACCTGGGTCACGGAGTCGTACAAAGGTGCGTGCGTAATACAGGTCGTCGCCGCGCCCGAAGACGCGGACTCCGCGGACGCCCTGCGTGCGGTGCAAGAAAAACTCACCACCCAAAACGTCTGCGTGGTGAGCGGCGATTTGGTCACCGACGTTTCCCTGGACGACGTGTGGCAAACGCACGTCACGAAAAACGCGAGCGCGACGTGCGTGTACGCCAAGAGGCGGGCGTGGAACACGGTTGAGACCAAAACGGGCCGGCCCCCGAAAGGCGCTACGTACGTGGGGCTTTCCCCGGACCACCACCTTCTTTTCGCCGGGGACGAAGACGACGTGGATAAAATTTTGAAACTCCGAAGGCCGATGCTGCGACGAGCGCCGCAGCTTACAGTACGGACGGACCTGTTGGACGCGCAGCTTTACGTGTTCCACACGCAAACAGTCATGACTCTGTTAACCGAAAGCAACAATAAGATGAAATCGATCCAGCTGGACCTGGTGCCGGCGCTGGCGCGGCGGCGGTTCGCGGGTTCCGCGGGCGACGAGGGGTTAAAAAGTGAAGAAAACTTTAAAAATGCAGACGCCGATGCATCGGACACGACGGCGAACTCCGAAGCTTCCGACTCCACTGAGTTGATGGCCGCGGTTTTCGGCGAGTCGACCATTCGTGGCGATGACGAATCCGTGGCAAACGTGGCAAGCCGGCCGTGCGTCGCGTACCTCGCGCCCGACCGCGCGTACTGCGCGCGGGCGGAAACGCTGTCGCCCGCTTATTTTGAAATCGCCCGCGAACTCGCCAGTGCCGACGCCGCCGCGCACTTGCTCGGCCGCCCGGGCAGCAAGTACGAGAACTTCGTTGATGTGGACGTGACAATCGGCGCCAAGAGCACGGTGGGGCCGGGGTGCATCGTCGGCACCGGGGTGGTGCTCGGGGAGAAGTGCAGCGTCAAGCGCAGCGTCGTGGGCGCCGGCGCGTCAATCGGAAGCGGCGTGAAGCTGATAAACTCAGTCGTGATGCGCGGCGCCGTGGTTGAAGACGGGTGCGTGATTCAAGGAAGCGTGGTGGGGCAACGCGCGGTGGTTGGAACCGGGACCTCGCTGCGGGAGTGCCTCGTGGCGCAAGAGTACGAAGTGGACGAGGGGGAGGACTTCAGGGGGGAAACGCTAGCGGAGAAGAGACATTAATCGGTGCTGATTTTGCGAAGTTTTGTCAACACTCAACGTCCTTTCAGTTTATTACGCAAAAATCTGGGAAGCCTCGACCACAACGACGCGCACGCGACACGCGACACCCGGTCCGCCACGTCTTCCAACGCCACGATCGAAATGAAATCTCACGCGCGAACGAAAAAGCCCGAGCGCCGCGATGCTAACGCGGGCGAGGCCATCCCCCGCCTTCCCAACCACCTGGTCGTCACTCACGTTCTCAGATCTGAGTATTTCGACGACCCCGCCGACCTCACACGGCTCCCGGCGGTGAGCCGCGCTATGCGGGACGCGGTGGCGGCGACGGGGCTTCGGTTTAAGGAGATTCACGGATGTGACGCCGCGAGGCTCGGATGTTTAAGTGCGGTGCAGCGCCTGCAACGGGGAGGTTGCCTGTCGCGTCAAGAATTCCTTTGTTGGGCAGCGGCGAGGGGTGGAAATCTCGAGGAGTTGAAAGCATTGCGCGAGAACGGCTGCCCGTGGGACACAAATACATGTCAGGGGGCGGCAATTGGTGGGCATCTCGAGATACTGCAGTGGTTGCGCGCGAACGGCGCACCGTGGGACAAGTGGACATGCATGTATGCGGCGAGGGAGGGGCACCTCGAGGTGCTGCAGTGGTTGCGTGCGAACGGCTTCCCGTGGGACGAGTGGACATGCATGTATGCGGCAAAGGGCGGGCATCTCGAGTTGCTGCAGTGGGCGCGCGCGAACGGCTGCCCATGGAACGAGGAGACATGTGGGGCTGCGGCGGAGAACGGCCACCTTGAGGTGCTTCAGTGGGTGCGCGCGAATGGCTGCCCATGGGACTGGAGGACGTGCGCGGGGGCGGCGGAGGGCGGACACCTCGAGGTGCTGCAGTGGATGCACGTGAGCGGCTATTCGTTGTACTGGAGAAGAGTGCAGACGTGCTCGTGGGCGGCAAGGGCCGGGCACCTCGAGGTGCTGCAGTGGTTGTGCGCGAACGGCGCACCGTGGGACGAGAGGACGTGCGCGTTGGCGGCGGAGAACGGACACCTCGAGGTGCTGCAGTGGGCGCGCGAGAACAGCTGCCCGTGGGACTTTTATACGTGCAAGTATGCGGCGCAGGGCGGGCATCTCGAGCTGTTTCAGTGGGCGCGCGAGAACGGCTGCCCGTTGGACGAGCGGACGAGCGCGTGGGCGGAGAGGTACGGGCTTCTCTAATAAACTGCTGCCTCAGGCAATTAGCCACTATTGGCGAAAGATTCTCTTACTTTGCAAATCTCGGAACGAACGAAACTTCACCCTGTCACCTCAAACTACGACTCCTGTCCTGTGGCTCGCGGAGCGCAGACGCAAGTGCGCGCGGAGGTGAATAATGGGAGGACAGAAGCGGTGCTCGCACGGCAAGCGGAAAGACCAGTGCAAGGAGTGTAACCCGTGTCCCCACGGTCACGTGAAACAGAACTGTGCGGCGTGCAACCCCTGCCCGCACGGGAAGCTGAAAGGCCACTGCGCGGACTGCAACCCCTGCCCTCACGGCAAGGTGAAAAGCCACTGCAAGGACTGCAACCCCTGCCCTCACGGCAAGCAGAAAGGCACGTGTGGAGTGCAAGCCCTGCCCCCACGGCAAGAAGAAACAAAACTGCGCGGCGTGCACCCCATGCCCCCACGGCAAGGTGAAACACGACTGCGCGGCGTGTAAGTCAGCACACGCGGATCAGCCCGAGATCAAGCTCGAGCCCGAGGTCAAGCTCGAGCCCGAGATCAAGCAAGAGCCGATCACGATTCAAGGTTACTTCGGCTTTGACAAATAGAACTACGCGACGGAGTGTTGTTCGTTGAGCGTTGTTCTCAAGTGCTACGTGCTAAAATCCACCGCCCCTAAAAGTCATCCATAAAAAGCATCCTCCTCCCTGGTTGTTTTCCGATCTGCGTGTTTCTTCCCTCTCCGCCCATGACCCGAGTCCCCGAACAACGCGGTGCCACCTGCCATGTCAAGCCCTTGCGTTGCGGGCGGACGCGAGGCGCGCGACCCTGTGTTTTCGTGGAATTTTTTTTTCAAAGCGCCTCCTTTGTTTGCGCCAGAATCCCCACCCAGCTTGGCGTACTTGATAGGCACGCCGCTTTCACGGCCGGGCCGCTTGAACGATGAGCTCCCTAACTCGATCGAGGAGTGCGGTCGCGCGTTGTCAATTGAAACCTTGGTGTGAAACACCACCGCGGCGAGCCCGCACGTGGACGCGATGACGGCGACGCCGATGAGGGTATTTTTATGGCTCCGCGAGCTTCCGTCGTTTGGAAGTTCCGAAACGTCCGACGCCACGCCCACTTCTTTCGCGTTTGCGTTTCCAAAAGTTTCAGATTCTGCTAGTTCCGCGGTTGGAGACGCAACCTGCTCACTCTGTCGCCCTGACCGTTCAGCGGTCTGTCGCGTCTGCGCGGCTTTCTGTTTTTCCCCGCTCCCCGCCGCCTCGACGGCGCCGGCGAATTTCTCCGACGACGCATCAGACGAATCAGGCACAGACGAAGTCTCCTCTGTAGCACTCGCATACGTCTCCTCCTCACCATCCTCACCATCATCATCCTCGGTATCCTCGGTATCCTCCTTGGTATCCTCCTCACCATCCTCCGCATCGCCCGAGTCCTTTTCATCGCCGTCGTCGCCTTTTTTTTCATCGCCGTCCCCTATCGCGTTCCACTCCGCTTCCATCTTTTGCATGAACTCGGCTTGGCTCAACGGCGACGGCGGTTGCGACTGTTTGCTCATGACAGGTTTTGACGACAGTTCTTCCTCATCATCGTCCTCGTCATAATCTTCACCTTCATCATCTTTCTTCTCCTTGGCCCGTTTCGCCGCTTTCTTCGACGCCTTCTTCGCCGACGCCGCGGGTTCTGATTCATCTTCCGCGGATTCCTCTTCCTCTTCCTCTTCAAAAGATTCTTCCTCGTCAATCTGCTCGCCTTCGTCATCCTCCCCGGACCTCTCCTTTGGAAAATCCGGTTTGGTCACGCGCTTCGGCGGCGGCGCGAGTGGTAGTTTCGGGGAAGGCGAGAGCTTTTCTTTTTCAGGCGGAGGCGGCGACAAGGGCGGCGACTTTGACTTTTTCGGTTTCGGTCGCGGCGGAGGTGGTTCTTGAGTTTTTGGAATGGAAGAATCAGAATCATCCTTCGCTTCATCCTTCTCCCACAGCGCCGCGTCTTCGGCCGCATCTGCATAGTCCCCTGAAACGCGCTTCCCAGGTGCGTCGTAATCATTCGCCAGAAGCCGTCGGTAGGTGTTGTGTTTTGTCACACGCTGCGACGCCGCGGGTGTGTTCGCCGCCGCGTCCACGCCATCGAAACATAAACACGCCAACACCACGCAACACACAAACACGGCGAACCGAGCCGACGCGACACCGTGGAACCACCGGGTCACGCCCATGTCGTGTAATAACGTTGTTTTTTCACCCCTCAGCCCGGTCAAGTCTCTTGTCCCTTCCGGCGGTGAGTAAACACCGCTCGCCGGGTGCGGAACGGGAACCCCGCTCCCTCCGAAGTGTGCGGTTACAGATCGCGGTGCCGGAATTAACGAACGAAACTTTCGACGCGGCTCCTCGATTTCTCTTTCGTGTGACGAGAACAAAAACCTCCAGGCCACTGTGCAGATCGCGTTGCAGGCGCGCGTTCCCGCGGGAGCTCCACGCCCGCGTGCCCGTGACCAGGTCGCGCTGCCGTCGCCATGACCCGTCTCAGGTACGCCCCGGTTTGAACCACCCCTGACCCGCGGACCCGACGGCAGCGCGCTGAACGCCTGGAACGCGAATTTAGGGCACAACAGGGCGTTCCCACCCGGATTTCGCACGCAGTGAGAGGTTCCCAGCCACCCCACGCCACTGACCTGCACCCAACTCTTTTCCCTGCCCTTCCTCGAACCCCAGGGAGCTGATTCGGTCGGTGCGGCAGTGCAAGACCAGCGCGGAGGAACGCGCTTTGATTGCCAAGGAGAGCGCGGCGATTCGTGCGAGCTTGAAAGAAGATCAATCTTCCCTGCGACACCGCAACGTCGCGAAGCTGATGTACATGCACATGTTAGGGTACCCGACGCACTTCGGGCAGATGGAGTGCGTGAAGCTTATTGCGACGCCTGGTTTCCCGGAAAAAAGAGTGGGGTATTTAGGGCTGATGATCTTACTTGACGAGCGCCAAGAGGTCACCATGCTGGTGACGAACTCGATAAAAAACGATCTCGGGCACAAAAACGCGTTCGTCGTGGGCTGCGCTTTGTGCGCGCTCGGGAACATATGCACCGCGGAGATGGCCAGGGACGTCGCGCCTGAAGTGG
>Ga0115007_10001361_pt1 | contig 15823 bp, 15 predicted proteins | sample ArcOceMetagenome_2_FD_87166 | JGI IMG/M metagenome (GOLD analysis project Ga0115007, IMG submission 87166) | Marine eukaryotic phytoplankton communities from Arctic Ocean - Arctic Ocean ARC135M Metagenome | ecosystem: Environmental > Aquatic > Marine > Oceanic | place: Arctic Ocean | collected... | reverse complement strand
CCAGTCTCTGTGATCATTATTCAGTGTAAACACACCACTAAACTGTTGGTAGTAAGCACGCAACATACGCCGAATTCTATCGGTCTCATGATGGTTAAGTTGTGTTGTGCGTTGAATAAACTCCATCCAATCCGTATGCATATAGAAATAAGCAGGGACGCTGAATGCCTTACTTAAAAACAATGCAAAGACGCCCATAAAGAACTCTGTAGAGCAGATAATACGATCATAGCCGCCTTGCTCAAAGACTCGTTGCAAGGTCAGAATATCGGGTATGTGGAATGCCTGGTTATCAAAGCGACGGATTTTAAATTGGCTTACAGGTTTTAAAACGACTAGGTGGTCTTCAGATTCCACATCTGGATGGCACGTTAAAATATCAATTGGATAGTCGTTTTTCTGAATGGCTTTTAGTGTGGTTTGTAGTGCTGAAGAGACACCGTTGCGATCACAAAATGAATCAGTCAGCCATAAAACTCGTTCAGGGTGTTGGGCCGTGCCTAAATCATTAGCAAGATCGTTAAGAAACTCCCGGTTATTATAAATAACCTGACTTGCTGTGAAAGACGCGCCAACCAATACACCGCACGCAAGAGCAGGGAAGGTGAGTTGATCCATAAGCTTGCCGACGTTCAGTGATGTCATATCATCTGGCGTCGACTTTTCACCCATACTATTTCGGCTGCCATTGACTAGTGCGCGGATATGCGTGGGAACTTCAAATCGTTTCACCCAATCATCCGTCATTTGAAGAGGGGTGTGATTCTGGTCTGATTGTAAGTGTTCATTAAGCCGTGAAAAGAAGAGATGGGTAACCGTGTGGAATATTTCAGGTACCGCTTCGCGAATAACATTTAGGAATTGATCGGGGTCTTTTCGCTGAACTTTTGCAATTTTCTTCACTGACTTAATAACGGGCTTAAAAGGTTTGGATACTCCAAGCTCGGTTAACAGTGCCGGTTTAATGCCTGAGAGAGCTTCGTGAAAAGTTTTAAGAAACGTGAGTGTGTATTTATGACGTTTCAGTTCTTGCATGGCGTTACTGATGCCTAAGCAGAGCAGTTTATCTTTTAAGTCACCCTTATGGAGCATTAAACGTATGAGGCCGGGATCTTCCATATTGATCGCGACTTGGGCAAAGTAATCTAGAAAGGTAATGGTTAGTTTTTCTTCTTCGCCGACTTCGCCATAAGGTGAGGTTTTGCCTTTACGAATGGCTTCAAGAGCAAGTGATGAGGGAGTGTTTGTTTTCAATTTTTCTTGAAGATTGGGTATGTGGACCAAGGTGCCAGTGCGTCCAGCAAATATACCGTTATGATCATCTGATCCGCCAGTCATACTCTTTTTGAAAGGTTTTGCGTTAAAATCATACGGGTTTAGACTGTGTTTCTGTGCAAACGTTTCGACGGTTTCTTGGTCAAGACTTAATACCCATTGACGAGTGAGTTCGTTTTGCCAGTAGCCTCGTTGGCCATTAAGGACCTCAAAGCGGGTAAATAAAACAGCGAAGAACTCGAGTAACTCAATACTTGGTTTATTTTTATGGGTGTAAAAATAAAGGGGGTGAGGGAGAACGGTAGGTAGATCATTTTGGTGGCAGTACCGAGCAAACTCTATAATGTTATGACGCAAATCATTGAGCTGCATCTCTTGTTCTTGTGTAAATCCATAGGTTAATACATGAATGCTCAGCTCATTATTAGGGAAATGGCAGGTAAATTCAGCACCCGTAAGTACATCTACGCCTTTGTCCAAAAGCTCCCAGCATGAGCGCGCATTGTTGTGATTGGTAATGGTGATGACATCAACTTTGTTACGCTCTAGGGATTTCACTAAATCGGCTGTTTTTAGCCATGTCTCTGGAAGGCGTAATAGGCGGCCCCACAATTCATCAGGTATATCGCTATTCTTGTCATGGCAATGTAAATCGATCTTAAGCGTATCTTCCGCTGGAAATTTGACGGCCTGATCAGCGAGGTATTGCTCAAAATCAGCGCGAATGGCAGAGTAAAATGAAGAGGGCGTAAAAGAAGTCATTACATACCTACAGAAATTGGCTGGATAGGGCTGAGTCTACGCAGAGTATTTGTAAGAAATATGACAATGAATAAAAGGAAGAAACTAAAAAGGAGATCGTTCGATCTCCTTTTTAAATTGAGCAGGCAGTGCTCTGTTGCCTATTGTTATAAGCTAGCTATCAATCAAGATTTGGCGTGGTTTCATTGCTTCAGGCACTTCACGTATGAGATCAACATGTAGCAGGCCATTCTCAACACTCGCTTTAACTACTTTTACATGATCGGCTAGCTGGAAACGGCGTTCAAAGTTGCGACCAGCAATACCTTGGTATAAGTAAGTGCGTTCAGTCTCATCGGCCGCTTTGGCTCCTTTAATAATCAAACTGCCAGATTCAGATTGAATATCGAGTTCCTCTTTAGAGAAGCCGGCTATGGCCATTGTGATGCGATATTCATTCTCGCCTAATAGTTCGATGTTGTATGGCGGGAAGGCTGGTTGCTGTTCATTACGGTTAGCGGTATCAATCATGTTTGCCAAGCGGTCAAAACCAATGGCTGAACGGTATAAAGGAGTAAGGTCAAAATTACGCATATTCATATCCCCAAGTTTAAGCAATATGTTATTTAACAATTACCGATCTTTCGATCCGGCGAGATAACCGGCCTCTTGTGAGCCCCGGTTACCTCTTTTATATGGCGTAAAATTTATGTTTCAAGTCGGCGGTGATTTTTTTAATTCACTAAATTACTTCTTGCTGATTAAAGCGATCGATGTCATTGGTGATATCAACATCGACTTGAGGGGAGGGAATCTTGAAGTCGTATACTCTCTCCCAGCCTTTTTCGTTGTCAGGGGAGCGCTCCCATACGGTACCGGCATTATAGGTTACTAAGTCAGTAAGAGACGTATCCATGGCTGTCATTTTATCCAGCGGGATAGGAACGAGGTTGGCTAGTTCGTTTGCTAGATACTCTTCAGACTCATAGCCAGTGTACATGCGCCAGCCGGTATCATTTAAGTGTTCAGGTACAGTCTTAAACATGAATCGAATCGGTAGTTGATCTTCAAATGCCATTTTCGATACAAGGGCTAAAAAACCATTTTTAGTTTGGTTGGTTTCGTTCGCATTGGCGTTCGCCGTGTTGTTGGGCGTATCGGTATCGGGCTTTTGCATTGTTATATATCCAGGACAGTGTCTAAAAAAACTATTGTAATAAAAATTGAGCAAAAACAAAAAAACCCGTCATAAGACGGGCTTTAATTAGACAAATAGGTTGTCTAGCTGAGCTTACGCTTCAACTGTTTTGATAACAGTCGATGCTTTAGCTGTGTATGCTTCCATCTTATCGAAGTTCAGGTAGCGATAGATATCGCCAGCCATGCTATCGATGCGATTCGCATATTCCATGTATTCAGCAACCGTTGGTAGCTTACCAGTAACCGCTGCGACAGAAGCAAGTTCTGCAGACGCTAGGTAGACGTTAGCGCCATTACCTAGACGGTTAGGGAAGTTACGAGTCGATGTAGAAACAACGGTAGACTTATCAGCTACACGTGCTTGGTTACCCATGCAGAGTGAGCATCCCGGAGTTTCAATACGCGCGCCTGCTTTACCGAAGATGTTGTAATAACCTTCATCCGATAACTGAGCAGCATCCATTTTCGTTGGTGGAGCAATCCACATGCGAGTAGGGATCGAGGTGCCTGCAGCTTCAAGTAACTTACCAGCAGCGCGGAAATGGCCGATGTTAGTCATACAAGAACCGACAAATACTTCATCGATTTTCTGGCCTTGAACAGTTGACAGCAAGCGAGCGTCATCTGGGTCGTTAGGCGCGCAAAGGATCGGTTCTTTGATATCAGCAAGGTCGATTTCGATTACCGCTTCGTACTCAGCATCAGCATCAGCACGCATTAGGCTAGGGTTAGCTAACCATTCTTCCATGCCCTGGATACGACGTTCGATGGTACGAACGTCACCGTAACCTTCAGCGATCATCCACTTCAGCATAACGATGTTAGAACGCAGGTACTCAGCAACCGAGTCTTCGCCTAATGTAATTGTACAACCCGCTGCAGAACGTTCTGCGGACGCATCAGACAATTCAAATGCTTGCTCTACGGTTAGATCATTAAGACCTTCGATTTCAAGTACACGACCAGAGAAGATGTTCTTCTTGCCCGCTTTTTCAACCGTCAGGTGCCCTTCTTGGATTGCGTAGTAAGGGATAGCGTGTACAAGGTCACGTAGTGTGATCCCCGGATTACGTTTACCTTTAAAGCGAACCAATACTGATTCAGGCATATCCAATGGCATTACGCCAGTCGCAGCAGCAAAGGCAACTAAACCGGAACCTGCTGGGAAAGAAATGCCGATTGGGAAGCGCGTATGAGAGTCACCACCTGTACCAACTGTATCAGGAAGCAGCATACGGTTTAACCACGAGTGGATAACACCATCGCCAGGGCGTAAGGAAACACCACCACGGTTCATGATGAAGTCTGGCAGTGTGTGGTGAGTTTCAACGTCAACGGGCTTAGGATAAGCCGATGTGTGACAGAAAGACTGCATAGTCAGGTCTGCGGAGAAACCTAGGCAAGCCAAATCTTTCAGCTCATCACGAGTCATAGGGCCAGTTGTATCTTGGGAGCCTACAGTCGTCATTTTAGGTTCGCAGTATGTGCCTGGACGAACACCGTCGATGCCGCATGCTTTACCCACCATTTTCTGAGCTAGGGTGTAGCCTTTGCCTGTATCTTTAGGCTGATCCGGCGTACGGAACAGGTCAGATACAGGTAAGCCCATTGCTTCACGAGCACGCGTTGTTAATCCGCGACCAATGATCAATGGGATACGGCCGCCAGCACGAACTTCGTCTAGCAGAACCTGAGTTTTAAGACCGAATGTGCAAAGCTCTTCACCTGTTTCGTGGTTTACAGCTTTACCTTCGTATGGATAAACGTCGATAACGTCACCCATTTTCATTTTGTCTACGTCCATTTCGATTGGCAGTGCGCCTGCATCTTCCATAGTGTTATAGAAGATAGGAGCAATCTTGTTACCGAAACAGAAACCGCCAGCACGTTTGTTAGGTACGTGCGGGATGTCATCACCGAAGAACCACAAGACAGAGTTAGTTGCAGATTTACGAGAAGAGCCGGTACCAACAACATCACCTACATAAGCTACAGGGAATCCTTTTGCTTTTACGGCTTCGATCTGTGCGATAGGGCCTTTAACGCCGTCTACTTCTGGCTCGATGCCATCACGAGACATTTTCAACATGGCATTTGCATGTAGTGGAATGTCTGGACGTGTGAACGCATCCGGTGCAGGAGATAGATCGTCGGTATTAGTTTCCCCCGTTACCTTGAATACAGTAACGGTAATTTTTTCAGGAACAGCTGGTTTAGAGGTAAACCATTCTGCATCAGCCCATGATTGCATGATGATTTTAGCGGATTCATTTCCAGCATCTGCTTTTTCTTTAACGTCATAGAATGCGTCAAACATAAGCAGAGTATGTGATAGTGAATGAACAGCCGTCGGGGCTAATTCGCTATCTTCCAGTGCAGCTATTAATGGTTGGATGTTATATCCGCCCAGCATTGTACCCAACAACTCAACAGCTTTTACTTTACTGATCAGAGGGGATGTTGCTTCACCTTTGGCAATAGCCGCTAAGAAGCCTGCTTTAACATAAGCAGCCTGGTCAACGCCTGCTGGAACACGATTGCTCAGCAAGTCAACTAGGAATTCTTCTTCGCCAGTCGGTGGATTTTTAAGAAGCTCAACTAGTGATGCTGTTTGATCAGCATCAAGTGGCTTTGGTGGCACGCCTTCAGTGGCGCGTTCTTCTACATGTTTACGATAAGCTTCAAGCACGATATAGCCCTCATCAGTTAGTCCCGCCGGTCTTCGCTCAACACCCTGCCGGCGGCTTGCAGAGATTGTATCTCATTTGTCGATATGGCGGCGTGGATTTTATATCAGAACCCCTCTAAAGTTAAGTATTGTCGACAATCTCAATGGTTAGACTTTATGCCTAACACTTGTGTGAAATTAGGTCTATTATTTTGAATTATATAGAAAATGAGGTTTTCGGGGTTGAGTAAGCAGTATATGATGTCTTCAACCGGATAGCTTGATACCTCTGTTCTTAGTTGCAGGATGCATTAACAGTCAGTGTATTACGTGGAAGAATAGTCGTTACTATGAATGATAAAACCCCTACACATAATCAGAATCCTACAGATTCTCATATTTGGCGCGCCATCTCTGATTGGGATCTTAATGAAGAGTTAGAAAGTGGCTTGGCCGACTCAATACAGTCTACTTTTGAATCGCTAGATCAGAAGTCTCTCATTTATAAAGGTGAACGACCAGAATTGGCTCTTAAACAAATATGTAGGCATGTCGCGCGTCAACCAGATGACTTGCCCAGCCATATAAAGCGCTTTTACTTAGCTATGCAGACAAAATCAATACCTAACGTTGAAGGAGCCTTGGTAGACTTAATTATTATTCTGCGGTTTCATGGTAAGTCGTTGTCTGAAAGGCTCGTTCGTGAATCCTTACCTTTATTAGGTAAAGAGAAAACCGACACATATATGTCAATCGTGAATGATAAAACTGTCAACTCTGTGTTAAAAATGGATGTAAGTCACTCCATACTCGTTAATGGGAATAGTTTGCCCGCTACCTTCAAGAAAAAGGATACTTCTGGATGAAAAAGAGAACAGCTGTGCGCCCAACACAAGTATTACTGTATGGGTTTACAGGAGTGACTCTTCATACATTAGAATACTTCTTTAATGTAAAGAAAGTAGGGCAGTATCAACTCGTTAATGACATTAGCTATGCTGATTGGTGTATTTTTAATGCAGACCAGCCTCAAACTAAAGAGGTTCTCCATAAGCTGTTCATTCGTAAAATAAACAAGCCTTCAATTGTACTCTCGATCAAGCCTTTGATGTGGGAGAACACAACAACATTACTCAAGCCCTATACTTCTAAGACACTCGAAGATGCTATTAAGGAAGTTGAGAGCTTAGTGGCGGATGAAAAAAAGCGTATTTTAGATGCCCAAAATTTGATCAAAGCCAATGCGGAACCGGTCGCATCAGCAGGAGTTGATGAGTTAACGACTAATAATCCGAGTGATGTTGAGCCGCAAAAAACCACTGACGTTTCGTTAGAAACGCTGAGTTTGGATGAAAACCTTGTTGAAGGGCATGTAGATAAGGGTAGAGAAAAGAGTAGTAAGGTTGCATCACTCATATTAGCGGCGCAGAAGCGTAAAGCGCGATTAGCGGCTGAAGAAGAGCATCTTAGCGTTTCCACAAGTCAACACACAGATATAGAGGTCACGTCTCCTAGTAGTAATGTGCCTAATAGTTCATCTCAGCATGACGTTTCCTCTCCTCTACGACGCACGTCTTTATTGCCAGACCCTAGAGTAGGTAGCGTTCGTGCACAGGTTGTTGCACGCCTACCCGCTCAAGAAGTTAATGAAGAGGACTTGTCGGTTGAGATTCCGCTACTACTAAATGAGACTGTATTGCCTGAGTCAAAGCCATTAGCTGATAAGCCTGCAGTTAAGACGCCATTAACGGCAGAGAAAAAGGCAATATTACTGGCTAAAAAAGCAGAAATTCTTAAAAAGCTAGAAGCGGCTAAAGCCAATATCAAAGCTAAACCGTTAGAGATGGAGCCGTCGGCTGTTGCCCAAGTCACGCCAGCGATAAAAGCTGAGCTTGATCCGTCAACATCGCTTTTGCTCACACCATCGTCTTCTAAATCAACGAAACCACAAGACACGAAAAAACCAGCGAAGGACGCAAATAGTTTAGCACTTAACACAAAAACCTTATTTGGCCATTTGCCTAACTTGGATTGGACCAGCACGGCTGACAAACGTCGTATGAGTCTAAATTTAGATGGAATGTTACTTCCCTGGCTATCTAAAGCAATTCAGCAAGGTAAGGCTAAGCAAGCCGCCTGTAAAATTGCAGGTACTCATGTACATTTGGAATACTTGCCGTGGACTGACTGCTTTATTTGCGACGGTGATGATGATTTGCTAAATGCAATGATGTCTAGTCGATTTAGCGTTGGTGAGTTAGGTGTAGAAGAGGGTACAACCACTGAAGCAGAGCTTTTTGATGGCTTAGGTACTGAATATAGGACTGTCTCGGCGGAGGATTTATTATGGTTATCGGGTTTGTGGACGTCACATGGACGCGTGTTGCCTAATGATGATCCTACACGCACGAGGAAGTTATCGTACTCTCCAGAGTGCGCGCGTGAATTACAGATTCCAGAATTACATGCCATCCTTAAAATATGGCAATCGCGACCTATGTCTGCGTTCCAGGTTATTGACGAGTTAGAGATGCCTCAGCGGTACGTTTTTGGAGCAATGGCGGCATGTACATCTGCCGGTTTGTTCAAATATTAAGTGTCATTTTGTGAGTAGTAATAGTGAGCGAACAAGGCAGTAAACCGCGTTATTTGCAAGTTACCCCGAGTGGGGCTTTCTACGCGACAGTAAACTCTCATCCTGATGAAGCACGTGCTATTTTATTGCAGCTGTTAAGCAGTGATGAGCCGATCCATTTTTCATACGGAATATTTGCAGAGATCGCTGATTTAGAGTTGTCTCATGCAAAAACACTGTTCAACCGATTGTTAGCTAGACGTTTTTTGGTACTAACTGATACACCATCTGAACCAAAACGTGATAGCCTTGAGGCAGTTTTAGCCAGTATACTCCCTGCTTTATCTTCAAGTGGTAAAGTTATACTAGGTGATGACCAAGGTTTTTGTTTGGCGTCATCGGGTTTTAATGCTAACCATGCTGAATCTTTAGCGGCGCTTTCAGCTGATTTGATCTCATTACATCATCGACATCAACATGTCCTTAATGATGGATTAGAGCTTATGGGGCAGTCTTGGGGTATGTTAGATCCAGTGGGTAATAGTCAGCTGGGAAATTGGATAATACATATAGGATCACAAGTTTTTGTGCTTATAATTCAGGAGCAACCGCTTTTAAATCAGCATCAGTTCGTAGAATTGCTGTCTGCGCTTGCTAGTCGATACTTAGATAATTAAGCCGGGAACGGGCTAAATACTGGAATGGAGTATAGTTGTTATGCGTTCGGAAATGATGGGTTCTATTCTTTCTGACCTGAATGGCACATCTGCAGAAATTGAAGCATCAGCTGTCATCTCAACTGATGGTTTGATGATTGAAGCGCTGCTACCTGCTGATATGGATGAAGATAGGGTAGGCGCTATGAGCGCAGCTATGCTCTCTTTGGGTGAGCGTACCGCTCAAGAATTAGCGCGTGGTGAATTAGAGCAGGTGCTGATTAAAGGTATCAATGGTTATATTTTAATGACCCATGCGAATAAAGACTCTGTGCTAACGGTAGTTGCAAAGCCTAATGCGCGGCTAGGATTGATTTTCTTAGACGTGAAACGTGCTGCAGAGGCTATCGGTAAGCTTCTTTAATAATGAGTCGTTTGTCGGAATAGTAAAGCAATAAATATACATGTTGTTTAGATGATGGGTTTGCCAGAAAGCATTCGCTATCTCGCCTATCATATCGCTCTGATATAGATATATGGGGCTGCCAGTTAAACTGAGCAGCTCCGTAAACCTTTAAATTACTGTTTTATCCCCTCAAATATATTGTTGTTAATCCACCATAATATTATTTTTGCCGTACTGGGCGGTAAGCCATTTTGGCACGGGTCTTAAATAGGTATAATGCCCGCGCATTAATTAAAGGCAGGACTAATGGAAGCGTTAATCGAGATAAACCAATTCCTTGCGTGTGAAACACCGCAGGCGTGGTTGGATGAAGCGATCAAACAACAAGAGCTATTACTCGTCGATCATGCCCACTGTGAGAAAAAAGCTGCTTCGACCGCTATGACACTGATGTTTCGGTACGTTGATCGCTCCGACCTCTTGAAGAAGATGTCGCGCTTAGCCCGCGAAGAACTGATCCATTTCGAGCAGGTACTGGAAATTATGGAGCAGCGTGGTATCGAATATTGCCATCTCTCTCAGGCTAGGTATGCCGGTGAAATGCGCAAGCATGTTCGTACTTCTGAGCCTGGTCGGTTAATAGACACGATGATTATTGGTGCTTTTATTGAGGCGCGCTCTTGTGAGCGCTTTGCGAAAATAGCACCCCATTTAGATGAAACTTTGTCTAAGTTCTATCGCTCCCTTCTCAAGTCAGAAGCACGCCATTATCAAGATTATCTAGGCTTAGCAGAGTCATATGCTGGCGAACCAATAGATAGACGAGTCGCATTTTTTCGAAAGGTAGAAAAAGAATTGATAGAGAAACCGGATACTGAGTTTCGCTTTCACAGTGGGCCGCCAGCCGGAGATTAATCAAAACCGCGGCTGTAATTTATGCGGTTATAGGTTCGTCTATCAGAGTAAGGGATGTCGCATCAGATACCAAATACCAGAGATGGGTATCCCAGTCACCAAGTACAATGCGCGTACCAAGCCCTGTTGATATTTGATCAAGATGAACGGCAGGGCGGTGAGTATGACCGTGTATTAAGGTATCTACTTTATACTCTAGGAGTGTTTCTCGAACCGCGTCTAGATTCACATCCATTATGTCATTCGACTTCTCAGCACCTTTCTGTTTGCTCGTTTCACGCATTTGTTTAGCAAGCATAAAGCGTTTTTCGATAGATTGGCCCAAGAAAGCAGCTTGCCAATCTGGGCTCCTCACCATGCTCCGGAAAGATTGGTAATCCTTATCGTCTACGCACAATTGATCGCCATGCATCAATAATGCGTTCCCCGTTGGTAGATTGACAACATAAGCTGGCGGTAAAAGTGTGCAACCTGTTGCTTGCACAAAGTCATCTCCAACTAGAAAGTCTCGATTACCATGCTGGAAGAAGAGAGTGGTCGACAAGGATGCTTTTCTTAAGCTGTTAATTATAGGCTGGTAGGCATTAATCCCGCCATCATCACCGATCCATGCTTCAAATATGTCCCCTAAAAGATAGAGTTCATCTGCATCGTTAGCTGTGGTGTCCATGAAGGATAAAAACGCCCGGGTTATGTCCGGGCGTTCAGGCGTGAGATGAAGATCTGAAATAAAATAACGCTTCATTTCGTTGGTTTTGTCCTTTACTTAGACAATCTCAGCCTTTTCGATGATTACATCTTCTTTTGGTACATCTTGGTGCCCAGCACGCATAGTTGTACTAACACCTTTGATTTTTTCCACAATATCTAAGCCGTCAACAACTTTACCGAAAACAGCATAGCCCCAGCCTTCAGTCGTTTTAGATGTATGATCCAAGAAGCTGTTGTCAGACACATTGATGAAAAACTGCGCAGAGGCGGAGTGTGGATCCATTGTACGAGCCATCGCTAAGCTACCCGATACGTTGGGTAAGCCATTGTCAGCTTCGTTCTCAATTGTTGCACCGGTTTCTTTTGGCTGCATGCCGGGTTCAAAACCACCGCCTTGAACCATGAAACCGTCAATTACACGATGAAAAATTACACCATCATAAAAGCCATCTTTGACATATTTCTCAAAGTTAGCCGCTGTTATTGGAGCTTTGTCATGATTCAGCTCAACGCTGATATCACCATGATTGGTATGAAGAATGATCATTCTTATAATTCCTTCTGAACACTGTCACTGCCGTATTATACTCAAGTCCTAGTATGATGCACTGACTAAGCAGCGTTAACCTAGATATTTACTATGAATGCCTGTGTGCAGGGCATATCTATGTGTTTATAATGCCCTTTCAGTTGCCAAAACCGATTTGGATAGACAGTACACCATGTCAAAAAATGAGCCACAGCTAAAACCGACCAACTTTATTCATCAGATCATAGAAGATGATTTAAAAAGTAACACGCATGCCGGCAAAGTCGTTACGCGTTTTCCTCCAGAGCCAAATGGTTATCTTCATATTGGTCATGCCAAATCTATCTGTTTAAATTTTGGTACAGCCGAAAAGTATCAGGGTGAGTGTCATCTACGTTTTGATGATACGAACCCGGGTAAAGAGAGCCAAGAATATATCGATTCCATTATTAGCGATGTGGAATGGTTAGGGTATCAATGGGCGGGCGAGATTCGTTATACGTCCCATTATTTTGACCAATTACATCAATGGGCTATTTACCTGATAGAACAAGGTAAAGCGTATGTGTGTGATTTGACGGCGGAACAAGCAAAAGAATACCGCGGTAGCTTTACTGAGGCCGGGAAAAATTCCCCATTTCGTGATCGCAGTGTTGACGAAAACTTAGCACTATTCGAAAAAATGCGTGCCGGTGATTTTAAAGAAGGTGAATGTGCGTTGCGCGCAAAGATTGATATGGCAGCGCCGAATATGAACTTACGCGATCCTATGATCTATCGTATTATTCATTCGGGCCATCATCAAACAGGTGATAAATGGTGTATCTACCCTATTTATGATTTTGCGCATGGGCAGTCTGATGCTATTGAAGGCATCACGCACTCTTTATGTACATTAGAGTTTGAAGACCACCGTCCACTGTACGAATGGTTTATCGAAAGCCTTCCTGTACCCACTATACCTAAACAATACGAGTTCTCTCGTTTAGAGCTTAATTACACTATTACGAGTAAACGTAAGTTGAAACAGCTGGTTGACGAGCAGGTCGTTGACGGGTGGGATGATCCGCGAATGCCGACAATATCGGGTTTACGTCGTCGTGGTTACACGCCTGCTTCGCTGCGTCAGTTCTGCGAGATGATTGGTGTGACTCGTTCTAATGGTGTTGTAGATATGGGGATGTTGGAGTCGGCTATTCGCGATGATTTAGATGCGAGCGCTTCACGTGCTATGTGTGTTACCCAGCCGATTAAAGTCACCCTCACTAATATGGAAGAAGGTGCTGAAGAGTGGTTTGAGCTGCCTAACCACCCTAAAGATGAAAGCATGGGTATGCGCCGAGTTGGTTTTACCCGGAACTTGCTGATTGAAAAAGATGATTTTATCGAGGTTAAACCCATTGCAAAAAATAAACACGAGAAGTGGAAGCGCTTAGCCACAGGCGATGCCGTCCGTTTACGTGGTGCTTATGTCATTACTTGCAATGAAGTAATTAAGAACGAAGCAGGGGATATTATCGAACTTTTATGTACATATGATCCCGCAACTAAAGGTGTAAACCCTGAAGGTTATAAGCCTAATGGCGTTATACATTGGGTATCGGCTGAGCTTTCAGTGCCTTGTGATGTTCGATTATATGATCGTCTGTTCACGGAAGAGAACCCAGATGGCGATAAAGAGCGGAGCTTCCTTGATTTCATCAATCCTGAATCGTTAGTTATTTTGCCTCATGCGCGCGCTGAGATTAGCTTAAAAGGAGCAGCTCCAGAAACTGGTTATCAGTTTGAACGTAATGGCTATTTTAGTATTGATAAAACATCGACAGATGAAAAGTTGGTGATTAATCGTACAGTGGGCTTACGAGATTCGTGGGCTAAAACACAAAAATAGACTGCCAAAGACAGGCTATTTGCTTAGGTACACTCTACAGGGCGCTTCGGCGCTCTTTTGACTTTAATAGTCTAATGAAACCCTTTTGTACTTGTTTTTTATCGAATAAATGACTTTGCCCACGCATGACTCCCTCGGCATCCAGCCTATTTGATTACTCGTAATACTCTGTGCATTTTCCCCTGTCAGTTGAAAGTCACCGTTCGTATTAACCGCGTGAATGCGCTTGATGATTTGTCCGTAAACTGGGTGGTTAACGACCACGATATTGCCGATTTTGGGTGAGAAAAACCAGCGACTAGTCAAAACGAAATCGTCGGGTAACAAAACAGGACTCATGCTGAGCCCTGTTATCTTGATGATGTTAAGCATCGGCTAATTTTGGATAAATCACAGACTGTGCCGGTGGGTAAGGGCATTCGGCTGTATAGGTTGTGATCCCTTTTGTTGTCCAAAAGGCCTCTGCAAATTGATTTACAAGTGCGAGTAAATCGATGCCATTTTGTCGCTCGATATGTTGTTTGCACTGTGATGCTTTTAGCATGATGCTGTGAACTAATTCATGGATGTTAGGGATTTGATCAAACTGAGGTTGCTTGAAGTAATCACCCCAAATAACCCGAATTTCATGTTTCACGTTACTGGCGTGTGTTTCTTTTTCGGTCACTAGGCGTGCCAGCTGTGCTTGATTTGCAATAGAGAGCGGAGCTTTTGCTTCTAGCTCCGCAATCAAATCGCACATACGTATCACCGTTAGCGCAGCTATCTGAGCAGTAATAGGGTCATATATTTTACAAGGGATATCGCAATGCGCCGAAGCTGTATTAAATGAAATTGATGGGTCTAACTTTTGTAATAAAGCATGCAGCATTTTATCTCTCCCGGTTTAATTTAGAACACGCGCGAATCTTACGAACGCTATTACGAATGACTGAACCTGTCGCTACTAAGACAGCAGCGATAGCTGTTAGCGTAAGTAGGTGAATAGGCTCGCTGAGCCAGTGCACGTGGTCGTGGCCCGGATGTGCATTAGCAAAAGGGGCAAATAACACCGTACTAGTTAGTAGTAAATAGCGCACAATATATCTCCTCATTCTTGGTGTGTTTAGGGCTGATATTTGGTTTCGAAACCCGGTGTAGATAAAGCAGGGTTAGTAGTTAACTGCTCTATTTTTTGTATTAAACTGGCCCATTCAATGCGTAAGTGAGAGGCGGCATGGAGCAACGCGACTTGCTGTGGATCAGAGAGATACGGAAGTGAAAACTGCTGTTGTAAGAACGCGCTGGCTTGCTCTAATGTTTGTTGGGCAGTGCTCCAGGACTTTAGCGCGATATATGCATCCGCTAAGTTGAAATAGCTGATGACAACCGCGGCTACAGCTCTTTCAGGTTCTGCATCAAATACAACATCGAACAAACTCGAGGCCTCTTTAAGCGCGTTTTGATTAATATCAATGGCGTGCTTAAATTCTTCGCTGCTGTAAGCCTCTCGGCCTTTGCTAATCATTAGTTCCCACTCTTTCATCTGCTGTTCCTTTGGGCTATAACCCGCCGTGAGTTAGTTTTGCTGGATCTAATAGCCTTTCCAGCTCTTCTCGCGATAGATCGGTTTTTTCAACGGCTACATCGATAACTGGTCGATGCTCTTTATAGGCTTGTTTTGCAATATCTGCGGCATTTGCATAGCCAATAATGGGGTTGAGAGCGGTGACTAAAATGGGGTTGCGGGCTAACGCTTCTTTAATCTTTTCTTCATTGACAACAAAGCTCTCGATAGCACGATCAGCGAGTAGGCGAGCAGTATTCGTTAATAAGCTGATATTGGTTAATAAGTTATTAGCGATTAATGGCAGCATAACATTTAGCTCGAAGTTACCTGATTGGCCGGCAATGGTAATGGCCATGTCGTTTCCGATAACCTGAGCGGCCACCATAGCAGCAGATTCAGGAATGACGGGATTAACTTTCCCCGGCATAATTGATGAGCCTGGTTGGAGGGATTCAAGTTCTATCTCACCCAAGCCTGCAAGAGGCCCTGAATTCATCCAGCGCAAGTCGTTGGCAATCTTCATTATGCTAACGGCTACGGTTTTTAGCTGGCCAGAGACAGCCACGGCGGTATCTTGTGACGCGATACGTGCAAAAAAATCATCGGCTGGTGAAAACTGAATAGCTGTTCTTTGGCTAAGTGCCGAACAAAATTCATATGCAAAGTCAGGATGAGCATTTATACCTGTTCCAACCGCTGTTCCGCCT
>Ga0115007_10001354_pt1 | contig 15852 bp, 20 predicted proteins | sample ArcOceMetagenome_2_FD_87166 | JGI IMG/M metagenome (GOLD analysis project Ga0115007, IMG submission 87166) | Marine eukaryotic phytoplankton communities from Arctic Ocean - Arctic Ocean ARC135M Metagenome | ecosystem: Environmental > Aquatic > Marine > Oceanic | place: Arctic Ocean | collected... | reverse complement strand
CCATTAAACTCTTTCCATAACGTATTCTTATTATCTAATTTAGCCATAGCTTCAGGATATAGATGTTTATATTTCTCAAAGTTAGGTGTCTTGATTACTAAGTTATAGTTATTGAATTCATTCTCATCATGATATTCATAATTAGGATTTCCTAATAATGTGATTTCATCTTCATAAAAATCTAATATCATATGCTCAACATATATTATATCGGGATCTGTTAATACTTGCGGCCATCTTCTTCTTACTGTTGAGTTAGATAATACCTCACATACATGATTAGGATTGCTTTTAATTTCTGCAATGACTTCATCTAAGTTCTTAACTAACCCAGGCTCACCACCAAGTAAGTTACATCTTACTTTATAGTTTCTTAAATAGTGTAAGGTACTCCTTAAGAAATCCATGTCAACTGTTAGGTTCCTTTGTTCCAGAGTATAGCTGGTACAATAATGACAATCCTTATTACAGGTCATTGTCAAAAAGAAGTCTATTGCTAAATAATTATTCTGTACGTCTATTAATTTTATCATAAAAGAATTTGTTAAATGCTATTAGTAATTTTTCTTTGGATTTTTCTTTAAACGGAACATCATTCCATTTTGCGTAGTCTGGCATAGTATACATTTTTTCAACTAGATAAGAATATATAGGTTCAACCGGTTCAATTAAATCTTCATTAAAGATGACATCATCTATTACAAGTTTCATAGTTATACATAACTGTTCTAAAGGCGCATCATCTATTTCCACCATGTTAGCTTTCTCATCAATTAAAACAATCTTATTGTTTATTATTTCTATCATGCCATTATCATTATAGTATTATAGACTTCACTTATTTCTTCATCAGTTAAATATGGATGCATAGGTAATGTAAGTATTGTATCACTTATTAGTTTTGAATTTGGGCAGTCATCTTTTCTATGTACAATATTATCATACATTGGATTTTCAGATATAGGTCTAGGATAATGTATACTACTTCCTTCTATTTTTTCTTTTATAGAATCTCTTATTTCTTTACTCTTAAACCTCACAACGTATTTGTGGTAAGTGTGGTCTAAGCCATCAGCTTCATTTATAATAATAATATCATTTACGTTTTTAAGTTCTTCATTATATTTCTCAGCAATGACCTGTCTTTGGAAATTCCATTTGTCCATCTTTAATAATCTAAAATTAATAAAGTCAGCATTCATACCAAGCATCTTAGAATTATATCCTAGTACTTCATGTTCACCATGCTTTCTTAATTTTCTAAATAACACCGCTTCTTCTTTGTTATCAGTGAGTACACAACCTCCACCAGCTATACCAGCAATTTGTTTATTAGCATTAAAACTTAATGTACTAATATCTCCTATTGAACCTGCCATTGTTCTATTTAAACTAGAACCTAATGCTTGACATGCATCTTCAATAAAGACAATACCATTCTCTTTACAAAAAGCTTGTATCTCTGTTGTGTCAGATATACTTCCGAATAAGAATGGATAAACAATTGCTTTTGTTTTATCACTCACCATATTAAGAATACTATCAAACGATATATGATATGTATCTAAATCCACATCACAAAATACAGGAGTAGCTCCAGCTAAAGATACACATGATGCTGATGATATCCAAGAGAAGTTAGTAACTAATACTTCATCATCAGGTTTAAGATCTAAACTCAATAAAGAAAAAGTTAAAGCATCAGTTCCACTACTACAAGCAACTGCAAACTTTCTACCAGTTAATTCTTTTAACTTCTTCTCAAGAAATTCTATATTCCTTTCTTGTTCTTTTTGCATTGAGCTATCAAAGAGTTTTAAATACTCTTCTTTATTTTCTAAATATTCTCTATCCCAACCTGTCATATACAACCTCCACCTGTTTCTTTATCCATTCCATTAATCTTTCCTGCCCTTTAGCATTAGGGTGTGCATCTATATTAGATATAACCCAATCCTTTTCATTTGTTGTTCCCCACCCAAGTAATTTATATTCTAACGTGTACCCTCCAAGTTCTTTAGTTAATGGCCAGCCTGGAAATTTCTCTTTATCGATAAGCTTATCATATTCTTTATATATTCTCAATACATTTGAATTACTTTTTTCAGGATCTCCAAATGGAAATGGTGTACACTCACCTTCTGGAGCTCCAGCGAATACTTCATTTTCAGTAGGCTGTAATCCTTCTAAGAATTGTCTATATGGATGTAGCATACCAAATTGCATATAGGGAATGTCATGCCTTTCACATAATATTTGAAATGACATTATTAATCTAAGACTTTTACGTGCCCAAAATTGTAAGTCACCATTACCATTGATTCTTTTACTATGCCAACTATATCTATTATTAGTATCTTTCCAAGCTATATGACCTCTAGATATTTGATAATCTAATCTATTAATTTGTGTCCATGCAGGTATAACCATTCCTATTCTAGATTTGTCTTCCATACTTAAAATTTCATTCTGTAATCTTGAATATATATATTCGTTCCCTGAGCCAGAATTAGATAAATTAATAATATCCATATCCCACTTTTCTGCTAATAGTTCTGGCCACTTAGGCCAAGATACATCCATGTCTGGGTGAGCACCTGATCTAAAAGATGTATCACAATAACTATCTCCACATACTATTAATAATTTTTTCATATAAATCCTTTTAAAAATTCTGCTATTGCTTTTTGTCCTTCTGCATTTGGATGACCATCAGCTTCTGATATAACTAATTTTTTTTCTAATGTTTCTTTGAGCGTGTGTCCTAATACTTTATTCTGTATAGAAAACCCACCTATATTTTCTGATATTGGCCATCCTATAAACCTACTAGTATCTATAATATTCTCAAAAGATAGTATAATACTTAAACACCTCTCTACGGAATCTAATTCTTTTGCAAAGTTATGATACTCATCACTAATATATACTTTTTTGCCAGGCTTATTATAATTCTGATTATGTGCTCTATAGTAATCTTCAAATAAATGTCCTGTCTGAAATTGTATATATGGTAAGTCATACCTTTCACAAAGTATTTGCAAGCTTTGATAGTTTCTTAAACTTTTTCGTGTCTGACCTTCTGGAGGAGCATGTTTGTCAAAGCCTAATGACCTCCATGAATATTTATGATTACCATCTGCGGTTGTGTTTTGCCAATCTCTTCTTTGACCTTGAGACCAACCAGCTATAACTAAACCTATTTCATCTTTAGGGGTTTTAGTAATTTCATCTAACAATGTTGAGTATACAAAGTCATTACCCATTCCACCTCTAGCTAAACAAACTAATTCCATATCTAAATATTCAGCTATATACTCTGGCCACTTACGCCAAGACGTATCCATTTCAGGATGTGATGAAGACCTAAACTCTAAGTCTGAAACACTGTCTCCGCTAACTATAAGTTTTTTCATAATGCTTAAATAAAGTTTGTGCTATTAATTCGTGCCCTCCAGCATTAGGGTGATTATCAGCTTCTGATATTACATAATGGTTAGGCCATTCACCAAACAATGATATATTGAGAGATTCATTTTTCCAAAACAAACAATTATCTATAAGAGGATCATAGTCATCATATATTTTTTCAATCTCTTTTAATACTTTAGCTTTATCTCCAGAATATGATACTGAATCTTTTTCTCTATCTAACCCGTCATATATTATTTGTTGTTCAGTAGGAGGCAATCCTCTAATATACTCTATATACATAGGTATCATTTGAACATGCATAAATTTTAGTGCTTCACTATTGCATAAGGTTTGAAAGTCAAGATAATAGTTTAAACTTTCATGTAACCATCCAAGTATATCACCATCCTTTTTTATTGGCATTCTTTCATGGCGCCACCTACCATATTTTCCAAATTGCCAATCTGTTCTAAAACCTTGTGACCATCCAGCTATGATTAATCCTATTCTGTCATTATGAATAGGTGTGTATGTTTTACCGTTATACTTTTTTGGATGCTTTAGAATAAAATCTCGTAGTGATGAATAGATATAATTATTCCCTGTGCCTGATCTTCCTAGGTTAATACAATCCATATCTAATTTCTCAGCTAGTAGTTCTGGCCACTTTGGCCAAGAGCAATCTAGAAGTGGATGAGAAGCTGAACGATTGAATGGATCGGTGAAGCTATCACCGGAAACTAGTAAGACTTTTCTCATGCGCTAAGAGATTTTAAAGTTCCATCGTAACCTTTTGGAGCCTTACCTATTATTGGTAAATCTTTTATTGGATATAGTTCATCACCAAATGCCCAGTTCCTTTCATAACACCAGAAACATTTACCACATACTCGTGTAAAACCCTGTGTCCACCATGCTGTGCCAGTACATGATTTAGTATCTGGATAAATTTCTTCAAGTAAAAATTTATGTTGGAAATAAATATCAGCAATAAACTTTTTATCAACATTAATAAATGGTTGGTATACTTGGTTGAAACATGTTTGCCAGTTGCTTTCATGTGTACGTCGTGGTTCACTTACATCCAAGAAGTCATGCTTTATCATCTCTTCTTCAGTTGGATTTTTTGACATACCATCAAATCTCAATGGCTTATCATATTTTAACATGAGATTTCTTGTGATTCTATCTATTAATAATACCTTTGTCATTCCAACAATAGTCATGTCTTTATATCTTTCATAATTCTTTATACAATACTTAGCATCAGCGAAATGCTTAGGATCTTTATCATCAAATTCAAATACTTGTATATCATTTAAGTTAGCATGTGGAAACTCTTTCTGCATCTTTTCAATAAACATTATAGCTGAATCAGCATCGCCCGGAGCATTCAAATCTCTACACGTGTATGGTAACCATTCAATATCTGGAAAATGTGTTAAGCCAAGATATAATGCTGATGCAGAATCACACCCACCTGATAGTGATACTAAAACTTGTTTAGGTAAACCATTATCGTCAAGTTTAACATCATTCAATGTTTTAGTTTCTTCATAGGTGAAGAATGGTATCGTTATATTATTATATGTTATTTCCATTATGTATTCCTAGTATCTCGCCAAGCTTGTAAAGCTGGTGTAACATTAAAATATTCTTCATTCTTTATTTTCTTAACTGTATTCTTTGGGTCTGGTCTTGGGAAGTTAGCATAGATCTCTTTCATATTATCTTTAATGTTTCTTGATTTAGGATCAAAGCCTCTATTTGTTTTAACTAACAATAAAGTAAAGCCTTCATCTTTTGCCATCTGTTTTGCAATTTCTATTTCATGTTCGTTATAACCAAATATAATATATTGCCAAACAATAGCTACACCCATTGATTTACCTAATCGCATTGTCTCCCACACCTCATCAAAGTTAGAACCAATACGATACAGTTCACTCTTTTTATCTATACCATCAACACCAAAATACCAAGCGAACTCATTCATACCATAAGTAAATGCTTCTTCCCACCATTCACGTGTATGACGACCTTTCACTGATTGACCACATGTAGCAATCCGTACACCTCTACCTGTACCATCTAACATCTTTAAGAATTCTAGAAAGTGTGGATTATATATTGGATCTGATAGTTGACCACAGAATGTTATACAGTGTTGATAGTAATCTATGATCTTTTGAAAGTCTTCTTTCTCTAAATCATATGCTCTCTTAATACGTGGTCCACCTTCTTTCTTTTGTCTTAAACATTGTGGACACCTTAAGATACATCTATGAGATGAATCAATATTGGGTGAACCCCATACTTCGTTATGTGTATACCAGTCAGCTATACGATCAGTAGGTTGTAGTTCTGTAAATCTCATTATATTGTAGATTGTAGATATAAGTTATTATCTTTCTTTAGATTACCACATTTGTATTTACAATGTTTCATTGCTTGCCCTTGATTATTAAGTAGTGTATCAAAGAAATGATCCCATTCATCTGATAGAAATATATCTTTTAATTCATTAACCTTATTAACTCTAAGGTGTTCATCTTTTAATCCAAAGTATTCAACACCGTAATCATTCTTTGGATCATCTAGCCAACAGCATGGTAACATAAAACCATCTGATGTATAAGCAGCAGGCTTATGATATGACTTAGGGTTAAAGGTTAAACACCGTGGTTTAATCAATAACTTCCATTCACCTATATCAAGCTCTTGTTCCTGATCTTCTTTTTGTTTATTCATTGCTGCTTCACTTGAACTCATTACTGTAGCTCTCCATTTAAGTATACATCTGTCACACCTTCAAATGTAGGGAAACGATAAAGACCATCTTCATCTCCTGTACGACGATCATTAAAAGGTATATCTTTATTTAAAACTTCTTGATGTAATCTCCTATCAACACCGTCCTGTTCATATCCAACACCAATGATAAGTTTAGCGTTATACACATTATCTTGCGTTTGTTTATTTGTAGGTAATAGTTCACCTATGCCTGGTGAGTCAAGTGCTGAACATATTCCAGTTTTATATCCCATCATTGCAGCTGCAAGTATTAATTGACCAACTGAAATTCCAATTGAGAAATCTATCTGCTCTTCATAAATAGTCATTACATTTTTTGATCCACCTTCTTGAGCTAAGAAGTGAGTGCCACCTCTTACTGTACGACGATCTTCAGTATATACAAACATAGCATTAGCTAAAATTTGAGAATTCTTTATTGAGTAATCATCGTCTTGCCAGAACTCTCCATCTTTATCTTTAAACATATCTCCATAATCAGCTTTCCCATCTGCGTACATACTGTCTTGGAATTCTGGATTATCAACAGGGAATAAAGAGAACTTCTTTGTTTGATCATAAATTGCTCTTATCTTTTCCTGGTCAGTGAAAACATGTAATGCATAGTGTGTTTCCATTTGTTTCTTTGGACTATTTTTAGCAGCATATATTAATGCGTCTAAATCTTCTTGTGGAATTGTTTTATCTAAGTCCCAATTCCTTTGTGCTTGTTTAGATACTTTTGCAGCATCTATTATTTGTTGGTTCATACAATTTCTCCTTTATGTATTTATAATATCTAATCCAGAATCTTTCGGGTTGTGATACTCTTCTAATTCAGGGAATACTTCAAATAGATTCATTTCCCATTTAGTTCCTTTATAATATTCATCATTCTTTAATGCATAATCAAATGTATCTTGATAATCTAATTTCTTTTTAAAATCTGGTTTGTTAGGTACAAGGCCAACAGGCTCTTCCTTTAATAACTGTTGAATATCTGGAAAGCCTTCGTAAAATGGAATAAGTTTTTCTTTAAGTGGTGTGGGTAATACATTAGCACATAACTTAGCAGGGCTTCTAATGTTTGACCAATTAACTTGGTCAAATAAATCTAGATTATCATTAACCCAATCTATTAATTGCCAAAATCTAAGTACAGATAAAAATGATATAGCTCCATTTATATTTACTGTTACATTTGGATATTGACGAACATGTCTAATGTTATTAACAATCTCTTCCCAATTAGATCTACGTCTTATATAATCATTTGCTTTACCCATTGAATCTATTGATACTGTAAATTCAAATACATCAAAATGAGGAATGAATTTTGTAATTTTTAATCTTTCAAAATCTAATGTAGACATATTAGTTTGATATTTTACTGTCATATTTTTAGCTTCACCTGATTCAACTATTCTTTCTAATAGGTTATAAAACTTTTTCATTACTAATGGTTCACCACCAATTAATTTTAGATTATATATGTATGGAGCTATACTAACAATGTCTTCAACGATATCATCTATTGTATTTTTATCTACTTTCTCTGGACTCTTTTTAGCAAAATCAGAAAAAATATTTTCACCTTGTAATTCATCTGAATGTATTGAAACTAACCTAGTACTAGAATCATATGGAATACACATATAACAATCTAAGTTACATGTATTTCCAAAAGCTTTTACTTGTACCTCAAGTAATCTTTCATTAAACGTAATCCTATTATCTCTTTTGAATTCCTCTACAGCATTACGTATACGTGGCCAAAGCCTCTTATCATTTGATTGAATTTTTAAAGCAGCTTGACGTCTTGACCTTCCAAAATGTTTCTCTTGGTATCTACAATTCTTACATACTTTTTCTGCAAGTTTAAGATCAGAATTAGGAGTAGTCATTTCTGTACGTAATGCATTTAGTAAAGAATCTTTTTTATAGTATTCTGTGCCTTTTACGTTTTTAATATTTGGACCTATATTTTCTTCAGCCCAAGAACATGGAATAAGTTCACCTCTAGTACTCGTATAAATCATTTGAAATGGCGCAGTACAAAACCAAATATCTTCATCTTTAATTTGATTTTCTAAGTTAGGTATTTGTTCAAACCATTTACTGGTATCTACTTTGCCACCACCTAAGAACTTATCACCTGGCCCACCTTTTGTTAATTTTGTATTAATCATTTAAATCCTCTTTTAAGTGGATTTAAATATCTAAATAATTCATCCTCTATAAGAAATCGTTCAATAGTAATCTTTTTCATAAGGCCTTCTTTTTTTATAACTTTATATAATGTTGTAAATGCTAACATGTTTTTATCAGCCGAGTTAATACCACCAATTTGATATTCACCACACATAGGAAGATATATTGTTACATCATGTCCAGCCTTAGCCCATTCTATTGCAGAATAACCTGTAGATCTTAAAACACAACCAGCAGTATTACAACCTCCTATAATAAGTTTTTTTATATTATATCCTCTCTCAGCCGCTAACAGTTGAATGTCAGAAACGTTATAGCCTGCATCAGCATCAAAGGTTATCCAGTCATGCTGGCCATCTGCTCTTGCCATTTTTTCTACTTCTGTAGTTTTTGGATGTTTATCATGATTATCAGACATGATTAAAAATGATCTATGTGAGTTATTGATCTTATCTTCTGGCATACCATATATCAATCCATTCAAACAGGCATAGCGAAGCTCATTCATATAATCATCACCAAGAATAGGGTGACCTTCAAAGTCAATTAATAGTATAGTAGTTTTATCTTTCAGTGTCATAATATATTACATTATTTATATCCAGCGAATTACTTCCTCTGGCTCAGGCTTCCTATCGTCTATATCACCTTGTGGTTCAAACTTTTTCTGCCACTCTCTTTTAGATACTTTACACTTACCAATAGTTTGCATCAACATAACAGGATGATCTACACCTGGAATATCTTGCCAACCATCTTCGTAATCACCTGGGAAACAAAGAGTTGTTGAAGTATCTAATCCTTCTTCTAAAGCAAATGCTCCTAGGTTAGCAGCAAACATTCCAACTTCTATAGATACACCTCTAATAATATTTGGCATTTCTGATAAATGCATTGGTTCATAATAGTCTCCTTCTTCTACATTCTTTTTATACATAGCGTTAGGTTCACAAAGTCTTTGACTATAGACTATAAGGTAAGGTGCTGTCTTAACATGATTAAAGAAAATATTAGTGCCTTCCTCTTCCCATTCAGTGATGTCATTATCTATAACACCTGGTGTAGTTTTATCTCGTGGAATGTTATTTTCATTAGTCATCTTTTTATTATTCTTAGATAACTGCCATATCTTCTTGCCCAAAGCCATTTGGTCTGGTCCATATACATTTACATGATATGGCATAAAGTTATTTTTAGAAGGTGTGACTTTCCATGCTTTCCAAAGAACTTTTTCTATTAATGCTTTATCGGGAATTTCTTTATCCCAATTCATTACATGTCTTCTACTTCCTATTAATTCTAATGCGTCCATAATTATTTCTCCCGGTTATTTATTACTATTTATATATTAAGAAGATCTACTATTTCTCAACAATTCTATCCAAAGTTTGTCGTTATGAACAACTTCCTTTGCATTATTTTTTGCAAGGTAAAAGTCTACACCATCAGCCTCTGGTAAATTACCTATTTGTTCTCTATGGTTTGCTGAAGCTAACTCAGTCTCTATTGTTATCTTACCATCTAATGTATCCAGAGCAGTTATGATTGGCCCGATATCTTGGTTCTTTAATCCACGTTTCCAATACCAATAACCACCATCTTGTACAGGATTGGTTCTATGATAAATTATTTCTTTGCCTAACCATCTTGCTTCTTGAAATAATCTTGGAGCAGGATCAAATGTTTCTTTAGTATAAACATATGTTTTAAATTTGCCTAACAGATTATCAACAGGACATCTCAGATTATTATTCTCTAAGTCTAAATATTTTTGAGGATAAGTTAATATGCCATGATCAGGATATTCACCTATTATTTTTTGTAATGATTTATAATATTCTGGATTAGTTCCTAAGAATAAATGATCGAATTGAATATCTTCTTTAACTTCTTTGTATACGGGGAAGTGTATTATCTTTTCGAAATGTTCTCCAATACCATTAGGATAAACATCTGTATCACATAAATCAATAATTCTTTTTGGTTTAAAAAACTTTAAAGCTTTAGGATATTTTTCAGGATGATTCTCTGAATAAACAGAAACAAGGTTGCCACTAAATAATTTTTTAACAGAAGCTTTTTGCATATCACTATAATCATTCCAAGTCATATGAGCTAAGGTTAGCATACTCCTACCCATAATTAATGTTAAAGAATCATCGAACACAAATTCATTATTAAAGACTATGTTTTGACAATGAATATACTTATCTTTAATAGCATCAGTATAATCACCTGAAGTAAAATCCCTATGTGTTATAACATATACCTGAGCTTGAATACCCTTCTCATTCAAGTGGGAACAATATTCATAACTATAAAACAGTAAACCATCTGCTGGTTTACTGGTACATACTATATTTAACATCTCTTATTAAATCATCTAATTATTAGTTCTATTTATATGTATAAATAAAGGTATGAATAAAGATATATTATATTCCTACCTTGTGCTGTATGGAATACAAAGTGAATTGAATATTAGATTACATGATCCTGAACAGTTTGTTAACTGGACAGAAGAGAACTTTGAATACGTAAGATACAATCCTAGGAAGCCTATCGATCGATGGGGGTTAAGCATAACAAGTTATGATGGTGGACTAAGCGGTATTCCTGATTTAGATAGTTTGGGAGATTACTGTATAGAAAATAATGTTTCTCTTGAAGAGAGTGACTTCAATGTACCAACAGAAGTTTATAAACAATCAAAAGAATTGCAAGAAGTACTAGAACCATTTAAAGAAAATTGTTATAGAACACATATATTAAAATTAAATCCAGGTAGTTACTTCCCTAAACATAGAGATCTAAGGCTAGATAATTTTAATCACTTTAGATTAATTATGCCTTTAAAGAATCCGTGTACATTTGTAATAGAAGATAAAATTTTAACTTGGGATGTAGGTACAATGTATTTTGTAGATACTGCTAAAGTACATTATCTATTTAATGCTACGCATGATCCAAGTTATTGGTTAGTGCTTAATGTTGAATTGACAGAAGAAGTATATGAAGAAGTAACAAAACATTTTTTTTATAAAGCATGATAATAATACCTATCAATGATGAGTTAATACCAGAGCTAGAAGTGTTCTGTAAAAAGGCAAAGGAATTAGGTTATACTAATAATTCTAGTCTTAAATTAATGCGGTATGACTGGTGTAAAGAGATTGGTGAATACTATTGCGCAATTAAAGGCAACGATATAGTTGCTGTAGCTGGGTGTCATCCATTACCAGAATTTTCTCCTGATGCTTGGCGTATAATGTTTAGAGGATGTGAATTACCTGGAGCATCTCCATACAAAGGATTAAACAAAGGGGATTGGAATAGTATAACACAAAGAGATTTTATACCTAAATTTATTGACTACATTCCATCTGAAAATTTATATATAAGTACTAATATAAGTAATGAACATTCTGGCAAAGCTTTAAGGAATCATAAGATTATGAATATATTAGCTAGACAAAGGGATGCTTATATAGATGATGTATGTGATATGATATTAAATAATACACATCAAACAATATGGAAGTTAAATATAAATCAATACTTGAATAGAAGGAGTAAATTAAATGTGGTTTAATTGGAATCATTTAAAAGAAGCTAAAGAAAAAGCCGGAGGGAAAGGAGGCTATTGGTGGCATTTTAAGTTTGCATTCATAGAAGCTTTATGGTTATTACTTGCAAGTATAGCATCTTTAATACACGCTGTCTTTCCTTTCTTAATTGACTTTAAAATTGTTAAAGCAAGAATTAATAGACTTAAATATCTTAAGTCAAAATTACCTAATGACCCAGACTTAAAGAGGATACATTTCGATGATTGATACGATTGGTTATAAGAACGGAGAGTTCTTACCTTTAGAATATTGTGGCCCAACTATATTAGACTTTGGATTTATACATTGTGATTCAACATATGATGTGATACCTATATATGATGGTAAAGCATTTTGTCTTGATAGGCATTTAAATAGATTTGTAGCTTCAGCTGAATACTACGATCTTGAATTACCTTATATGCATTACCTAGGAGTTGCTGGTGAGTTGATGGAAAGAAATCCTGGTATAAAAGATGCGTTCCTTTGGATAATTGCATGGAGAGGATACCCTAAGTCAGGACAGCCAAGAGATATTAAAAGTGCACCAGTGAATGTGGCAATGTATATAAAGCCTAGCTATCCTTTAAAGGAAGGAGCTGATATAGTAAATGTACAACTATCTGATCAGCTTAGAGTACCTGATAATGTCTACAGCCAAGCAGCAAAGAATTTTTCATGGATAGATTTTACAAGAGCACAACTAGGTAAAACAGATACATATGACACTGTCGTTTTATTAGATCAGACAAGACATATAACAGAAGGCCCAGGATTTAATGTTGGATTTGTGTGGGAAGATTACATATATACACCATTAAATAATTGTCTTAATGGCGTGACAATGAGTGTTGTTGAAGATATATGTGAAGATACTCCAGGCCAGTTTACTAGATGCCACTTAAAAGAAGACGTATGGAATTTTGCAGATGAGATCTTTTTAACATCTTCATCAGGCGGTGTTACTGCAACACAACGAACAGGGAAAGTAACCGAATGGTTACAACGTGAATATATAGAGAGGACAAAACATTATGACTACATTACAGAACTTTAAAAATACATGGGATAAATTTTTTAGCAAAGATAAAATACCTGTAGACACAGGTAAATATTTTAGAATAGTTCCTAATAGACTTACAGAAGAAACTAAAAAAGAATTACTTAAATTAGCAAATGAGAAAGATGCATTTGTAGATATAAGTTATAAAGTAAGTTTTTTTAAATACCCATCTAAACTTCAGAAGTTTGCACCTTGGGGTGTTGCTCAAATGTTAAGAGTATCTGAAGAAGATAGTACAATACATAAAGATAATAATAGAACAAATGAATTTGATAATACTTATATGCCAAGACGAACAGTGATTAATTATCCTCTTACTGATAATCCTTCAAAAACAAATTGGTATGATGATAATAAAAATTTAGTTGCTACTACAACATATGATAAACAATTATATCCAAGTTTGCCAGATGAGTGTTTTACATTAGAAGGTAAAAACTATAATGCAGCTATACTTAATACTGGTGGAGGTTATCATAATGTTGAATTTAAAGATGGTGATGAACCACGTATAGTATTTCAATTATGTTTTGATAGTGATATAGATGATGTACATGAAATGTTTAAATATATGCATGGCGGATGTAGAATATAATGGAACTGAAGTTAGATTTTGATGATGTATTAATTAAACCTCGTAGATCACTCAAACCTCTTACAAGGAAAAGTGTTAATATAGAAATACCTTGGCTGGATAATACAGCGCACCCTATTGTTATTTCGAATATGCCTTCAACTGGAACATATAAAATTGCAGAGCATATGACACCAATGAAAGTGTTTACATTTATTCATAAAGAATATAAAGTACATGAGCATAGAGATAATTTAGCTAACATGGGAGATCGTAGTTACATTGGTATTACAAGTGGTGTGAGAGATAAAGATGTAATGAGAACAATAGATATTATATCAGGCTTTGAAGATATTGGCATGATTAATGTTGATGTAGCTAACGTATATGCTAATGTTGATGGAATGATTAAAACTATTAAAACATTTAAAGAACATTTCCCAAATATATTATTATGTGCTGGTAATATATGTGATAAAAATTTAATGGAAGAGTTAGTTGAAGCTGGTGCAGATTATGTTAAAGTAGGTGTAGGTTCAGGTGCTGCGTGTATTACTCGAACAGAAGTAGGCGTAGGTATACCTCAGTTAAGTGCCGTAATGGAATGCTACGAAGAAGCACAACGTATAGGATGTAAAATAATATCCGACGGTGGTTGTGTTACTTCGGGTGATGTAGCTAAAGCAATTGCGGCAGGCGCTGATATGGTTATGATTGCTGGTATGGTATCTAGTTGTTATGAATGTAGTAACATGGTAGAGATTGATGGTCAACAGTATGTAAATCTATATGGATTGGGTTCAACAAAGCAATATAATATACACACTATAAGCGAAATGGAATACAGACCTAATGAAGGTAGAGACTTAATGATTCCAGCAAAGGGTTATATAAAGGATATCATTAATCAAATCCTTGGTGGATTGAGAAGTGTATGTACATATGTAGGTGTATCTGACATTGAAGAATTATCAACACATGCAGAATTCATTAGAGTAAACAGTACTCATAATAAATCTTTAGAAAGATATGGATAACTATTTACAACAGATTTTAAATTGGAAACGATTTGGAATAAATATCACATCTTCTGGAACATCAGGAGATCCAAAGCTTATCCATAGATCACCTGATAATCTTCGTGCATGTAATGAGGTTGCTATACATGCTCAACAATTAACTAGCAAATCTAAAGTATTAACTGTAACAAAAACTGATCATGCTGGTGGATTACTATTACAAACATTACCGGCTTATACATTAGGGTGTAAAGTCATTGATGTAGAAAAGTTTAATCCTTGGAATTTTTTAAAGAAGGTGAAAGGATATACACATACGTTCTTAACACCTGAACAAATGAAAGCAGTAATGATGACTAAAGGGTTTAAAGATTGTGACTTAAGTGGTATAAGAATACTTGGTGGTAGTAACCCAGTTAGTTATGATATGATAGAAGCATTTGTATCTAAGGGAGCACTTGTTCAACCTAACTGGGGTATGAGTGAAGTAGGCCCAATGGTAATCAATATTGAGATAAATAATATAGAACATATAAAATATTTAAAAGAAAGAACACCTAAAGGCCATACTATACTAGGGAATGCATATTGGTGTGATTGGAAAATTGATAATGGTGAACTATATGTTAAAAGTAATATGTGTATTGAGCCTGGTTGGTTTGCCACAGGTGATATTGTTTCTTTAGATAATGAAGAAAGAATGTATTATGAAGATAGAAAATTGTATAAATAACCTTATATAGTTAATAGATGGGTGTTCTTTGACACTCTTTCGGTCCCTTAACTGACTTCTTCGGTTGTCAGCGGCTACGTGGGATACCTTTTATCGATGACGAGAGCATCCTTCTATTAGCTATTATTATCTAGGTATTAAGTGAGTCACTGTTCGCACTCGACTTCGTAAAAAGGTTTCGGCCTTCATCCTTTCGGGGATGCGTTTATTGATCCGAGGTGACTCTCTTAATAGCTATGTACACAATATAATTATGATTGAAAAAATACTAGCGGGAACACTCGCAATTTCATTAAGTGGATGTAGTATGTTAGGTGGTTTCAACGCACTAGATCCCAAGAATTTAATTAAGACAGCAGCAACGACTGGTGTCACATACGTTGTTGCGGGCCCTATACCAGCGGCGGTCAATGCAGCAACATCTATAGCAGTTGATT
>Ga0115007_10001353_pt1 | contig 15852 bp, 14 predicted proteins | sample ArcOceMetagenome_2_FD_87166 | JGI IMG/M metagenome (GOLD analysis project Ga0115007, IMG submission 87166) | Marine eukaryotic phytoplankton communities from Arctic Ocean - Arctic Ocean ARC135M Metagenome | ecosystem: Environmental > Aquatic > Marine > Oceanic | place: Arctic Ocean | collected... | reverse complement strand
TTTTCAAAACACAATGAGGCTACAACGAACAAGTTCAGTAGGCTTCTTTTTATTTTAAAACAAGTAAAAACCATGCCTAACGGCCGGATTTTACTGTTGAGCTCCGCATGCCGCTCAAAAAAAATAGAAGAACAGAGAAGGAAGAACAATAAAAATCACCAGCACCAAAAAAAGTACCCCCTATACCGCTTGGCGATAACCCCTCTGAAACTGCTGGACAGAAAACACTGCGAGATGCACCCGTCGTGATCAAGCTTCGCCGTTAAGGTTGCGGCATTTTTTGGTTACTTTTTGTTGCTGTAGACACAGCGTTTTTTGCTGCGAGCCTGAAGTGCGTCCCGTAGGGTGAGCGGAGCGAACCAAAAGTGACTGGCTGTCGGTCCATCCTCGACGGCCATAAAATTTAAAACTTAAAAAATTCAGCAAGCTTAAAGAGAGCCAAAACTCATAAGAATATCGAGAAACAATTTTTCTAAAAAATCAAAACTGATTTTTCAGTTCTGCAACACAAACCTTCCTAGCATTCCTCACCGACTCCCCAATTGCCTCACCTCGAATCCCCGCCGCAACAAACTCCTTCGCATCAATACCATTACACAACTCAAAAGCCATCCGTAAAAAAGCAATAGACCCCAAATTCTGATGCGAACGTTCCGGACTCGTCGAAATCAATGCCTCGCAAGTCCGTAAGAAATCGGCAAACCGTTCAGGCCGTCGCCATGCATCGCATGCATCCAATAACGAAATAATAATATCCGGCTTTGCAGCTTTAGCATGTATGGCAAATTCAATATAGTAGGCAACAAGATCTGCAAGGTCGCCATAATCATTCGGCACTCTCAGCCGCTTACTTATGGCTTTAACCGCATTGTCATCATTGTTTTTATTACGCAGTACTTTAGCAACAATATTTTTAGGCCTGCCGTTGCTATCAATGGCATGCAATACAATGGCCCAGCGTACTTCGCCAGAGTAATTTTGTTTGGCCGCATATTCTAATGCGGCTAAGGTTCGCTTGCCGATATTACTAGAGACATCTAACATATTGTCACTGTTGTGAAAGCAGCGATTAAGTTCTGGTAGTAGCTGTTCTAGTGCGCCGCATTGATAAAGCGTTTTAATAAAGGCTTGCGGCGATGTCTCGTTTAATCCTCTGCGAAACTCTTGCCATATACGCTCGGGTGAGAGTTCGGTTAATTCACCTGAACGACTAATTTCTTTCATCAGTGCCATGGTTTCATCGGCAATGGTAAAGCCGAGATGCAATAGCTTGGCATGAAATCTTGCGACACGTAGCACGCGTAATGGATCTTCTGTGAAGGCTGTAGAAATATGTCTGAGTATGCGATTGTTAATATCGGCAAGCCCATTGCAGGGGTCGATTAAGCGGCCACTCTCATCTTTTGCGATGGCGTTAATGGTTAAGTCACGACGAGTAAGATCTTGGTCGAGTGTGACTTCGGGGCTGGCATAAATTTGAAAGCCAGTATGTCCACGGCCGTCTTTTCTTTCGGTGCGGGCAAGGGCGTGTTCTTCTTTGGTTGTTGGGTGCAAGAAAACAGGAAAGTCTTTGCCGACTTGCTGATAGTCTTGGTCGAGCATTTCTTTAACGGTTGCACCAACCACTACCCAGTCACGTTCAATAACGTTAATGCCTAACAGTTGATCACGGACTGCGCCGCCGACTAAATAGGTTTTCATTGTGTTAACTCTGACTTTTCGCAATTGTGAGTTGGTAATTGTCTAATTGCATTAATGTTAATGTTTGTCCCCATACACAACCGGTATCAAGGCCAAATAAATGTTCATTATCAATATGGCCATTTAGGGCTGCCCAGTGGCCAAAAATAATACGCTGTTGCTGTGTTTTTCTATTCGCTTGTTCAAACCAAGGGTGGTATCCCTCAGGTATATTGTTAGTGTCGCCGGTGTAGGTGAATTCAAGTTTACCGTCGTCATTACAAATACGCATGCGGGTAAAATAGTTGGTGATGCATCGCAGTCTATCGGTACCGGTTAAATCATTATTCCATGTGTCGGGGGTATTGCCATACATGTTAATTAAAAATGGATGGATGGCATCGGTTTTTAAAACAGCTTCAACTTCTGCTGAATAATTAAGCGCTTCATTTAATGCCCACTGCGGGGCAATGCCGGCATGGGCCATGGTGAAGTTAATGGCGTCGTCATGAATGCAAAGTGCTTGCTGTCTTAACCAATCAATTAATTCGTCGCTATCACTGGCATCTAAAATGGACGCGGCGGTATCGGATGGCTTGGCTTTGCGATGGCCATAATAGATAGCGAGTAAATGTAAATCATGATTACCAAGCACGCAGCGGACACTGTTGCGATGTTGATACAAAAATCGCAGTGTGGCCAGTGAGTCGGGGCCGCGGTTAACCATGTCGCCAGCGACCCATAAGCAATCGTTAGACGGATTAAAGGCAACTTGATCAAGGCAGTCCATGAGTTCATGGTAGCAACCTTGAATGTCACCTACGGCATATTGTGTCATGGTTGATAAGGTGCCATTGAGGTCATCTTAAGCATGGGGGTTTATTGCAATGAGTTTGGATGGATTAATCCAAAGGGATTGATGATGGCATCAAAAGATAAGCCGGCATCAGAGCACATTTTATAGGAGCCTTCCATTGTGCCTGTTTTGGTAGTGAGAATTGCGCCGCTACTGTATTGGTAGCTTTCACCGGGTTTGATGAGTGGCTGCTGTCCAACAACGCCTTCGCCTTCGATTTCTCGAATACTGTTGTTGCCATCGGTGATTATCCAGTGGCGTGCTAATAGTTGTACTGCTTCTTCGCCGTGATTAGCAATTTCAACGGTATAGGCGAACGTGTATTCTGCTACCGCTTCATTGGATTGCTCAGGCAGGTAGCGCGGACTAACGCTAACCTTAATGCTTTCTTGTAGTGCCAGTTTTTCAGTATTCATGGTCAGTATTATGCCGCAATCAATGGGAATTGTCCTGCGATGTTACAGAACGCTTTTTTATTTTAGACTGTTTGCTATGTTAACAAAAGTAGCTATATCGAGTGTTTCGGCTCGAACGCCAGGGTCAACATTAATCGCTTCGAGCTGTTCTGCGCTAATTAAGTCTCTTAAACCATTGCGAATGGTTTTACGCCTTTGTGAAAACGCAGCTCTAACAACTTTATCGAGCACTTTCGGCTGGTCTGCTTTTAGCGGTAAATCTTTGTAAGGCAGTAAGCGAACAATGGCTGACATCACTTTTGGCTGTGGTGTAAACGCTTCTGGCGGCACATCAAAGAGTGGCTCTACCTGACAGTAATACTGAGTCATGATGCTAAGGCGGCCATAGGTTTTACTGCCTGGTGGCGCAGCCATTCTATCGACCACTTCGCGTTGAAGCATAAAGTGCATATCACTAATGACATTTGCTGCTGGGCTTACCGTTGCTTGCTCAAGTAAATGAAAGATTAACGGTGTAGAGATATTGTAGGGGAGGTTGCCAAAAACACGTAGCGGCTTGTCTGTGTTCTCTCGCAGAGTCGTAAAGTCAAAGTCTAGGGCGTCGCCTATATGAATGCTAACGCGATCATCATGCGCAAATTGAGCGGTTAGCTGAGACGCTAAATCTCTATCGATTTCGAGTAGTTTTAGTGAACTATTTTTGGCTAGTTGCTCAATAAGCGGTTTGGTAAGCGCTGCTTGCCCCGGACCAATTTCTACAAGGTGGTCACCACTCGACGGCCCAATAGCGCGCAAAATATTGTAGATAACGGAAGCATCTTGTAAAAAGTTTTGACCAAAGCGTTTGCGAGCAGTATGCGACACGGGTTGATAGTTAGATTCTGAATCAGTCACTAGTTACTCGCTTGTTGAGATAAATCAATAGCCATGGATATGGCGGTGTTTAAACTGCTGGTGCTGGCTTTACCTGTGCCAGCAAGATCAAAGGCTGTGCCGTGATCAACCGAGGTTCTTATAAAAGGAAGCCCCAGCGTAATATTTACTGCTTGGCCAAAGCCATGAGATTTTAGCACGGGTAAACCTTGGTCGTGATACATGGCAAGTATGGCATCGGCAGTATCTAAATACTTGGCTGTAAATAATGTGTCGGCAGGAAGTGCAGCCGATAGCTGCATGCCTTGGCTTCGTAGCTTGGCAAGGCAGGGCTCAATAATCCGCAGTTCTTCATCACCTAGGTCACCTTGTTCACCCGCATGCGGATTTAATCCACACACTAATATATTCGGCTGGCTAATACCAAAGTATGCCATTAAATCATGATGCAAAATACGCAGTGTCTCTTCTAGCATTGCTGGTTGAATGGCGTCGGCTACATCACGCAGCGGTAAGTGCGTGGTGGCTAATGCGACTCTAAGTGGGCGGCTTAATAGCGAAGACGACTCACTGTTCTCAGTTGCAAGCATCATCACAACGCGCGGCGTGTTAGTTTGCTCGGCTAGGTATTCAGTATGGCCACTAAAAAAAGTGTTGCCGTTATCTTGGCTGGATAAATACTGGTTAATGACATGTTTGTTGATTGGGCCAGTAACGAGTGCATCTAAAATTTTGTTGTTGCAAAGCGCTATGCCGCGATCAAGGGTTTTTAAAACATATTCTCCCGATTCATTATTGGCTACACCGGGCTCGGGTATTGATGTTAATTTAATAGCATCAACGAATAGCTCTCCGGGTTGTGCGCATTCTGCGACAGCACTTTCATTAAAAGGCTTAATAGCCAGTGGCAGGCCGAGCCGTTTGGCGCGATCAAGCAATAATGAGGGATCAGCAATGGCGACTAATTGCGCACGTTGTTGATGCTGCGCAAGTTGCACAAGAATATCGGGGCCTATGCCGGCAGGTTCTCCCGCCGTTATTGCTATACGCGAAACTGTTGTCATTTTTATTGAGCGCCGCGCTTTTTAGGCGGACGCTTTTATTGATGCGTCTTTAGTTGTGACGCTATTAAGTAGTTGTGCTGTAAGTCGTTAGAATATAAATAGTTAGGCTATTAATTATTTAATATCAACAAATGCATTGTCACGCAGTTCTTGTAGCCAGTTATTTAATTCGTCATCATATTTTGTTTCTGCAATGGCCATTCTTGCTTGTTGTGCGGCACGCTCTTCTGATAAATCTTTTTCACGACGCTCGCTAACTTCGAGTATGTGCCAGCCAAATTGGCTTTGAAATACTTGACTGCTAACACCGATTTCTGCGTTATTCATTGTCTCTTCAAATATAGGCACGAGTACGCCAGGTTCTGTCCAGCCAAGATCGCCGCCCGATAATGCCGAGCCTGGATCATCAGAATATTTTCGAGCAAGTTGCGTGAAGTCTTCACCTTGCTCTAGTTGCTCTCTTACTTCGTTGGCAAGCGTTTGAGCTTCTTCCATGGTGCGAATTTCATTAGGCGCAATTAATATATGCCTTACATTGGTTTCTGTTGTTTTACCTTCAACACCACCACGCTTATCGGTTATATGAATAACATGGTAGCCGCTATCACTTAATACAGGTTCACTTACATCGCCTGCGGCCATATTGTCGATAACGCCTTTGAATAGGCTCGGCATATTTTCGGCACGACGCCATCCTAAAGGACTGCGTTCGGCATTGTGAACAGCAATTTGATTTTGAAGTGTTTCAAAGCCGTTGTTGTTTAAAGCGAGCTGCTGTAACTGTATCGCTTTTTCTTTTGCAAGCGCTTTTGTTTGTTCGCCGGCATCAACTGGAATGGGTAATAAAATATGGTCAATATTAAATTCAGGTGAGAGCAGTAATTGTCCTTGCTCTGATTGTAAAAAGTTTTCTATCTCACTCTCACTGATGCTGATGTTTCGAATAACACTGCGGCGCTGAACTTCATTAAGCAAAAGATCTTTTCGAATTTTTTCACGAATGGCTAAATACGATTCGCCTTGCGATTCAACGGATACTTTAAAATCAGCCAAGGATAATTGATTACGGCCAGCGATATTGGTCATCGCATCATTCAGTTGTTGGTCACTTATGCGTAAGCCAATTTGAGTGGCGCGTTGCATTTGTAAATTTTCAAGTATGCTGCGCTCAAGCACTTGCTCAAACAAAATATCGTCAGCAGGCATTTGTCCGCCGCTGGCAGTAATGCGTTGTTTAATGGCAACAATCTGATCTCTAATATCACTGGCGAGCACGATATCGTCTTCGACAATAGCGACCACACGATCAATTAATTGATATTCGGCATTCGCGGTAGGAATTAAGGCAGTGAGTGTTGATGTTAACGCTGCCGACATTACCAATGCTTTGACTAAATTCGTTGCCATATGAAAATATTATCCTGTCTATGTGGTTTTCTATGTGGTTCTATATATGACTGTATATATATGATTTTAAATAGTCACGCTGCTTAAATGACTGTTAATAACTCAAATAATTTAAGCGCAATTAAAACGAATTATGCTGGCTGCCTTGGCGGCCAGTTGATAATGATCGGTATCCACGAATCGATTCATCAAGAATGTTTTCTAGGGCATTGCCCATGCCAAATAAGCCTTTGAGCTCAATTTGTAAAAATACACTGCGGTCACGCTTATTCTCAATGCCTGCACCCCGATAGACTAAACCATCGCGATAAATGACTCGCCATTTTATGCAGCAATCATTGTACTCGATTCCTGCCAAGGATTCGTTACTGCGATTCTGGGTGGTGTCGAACTGGTAGCGACCGATAAATGCCCAGTGACGGCTTAAAGGTGTGACAAAGCTCAGGTCGGCTTGTTCAATGTCTTCTTCTAAAAGGCTAAGGCGATTGTCGGCTAGGCGATAATGATAGCCTAGGTTGGCAATGCTGGTTTGGCGGTTGTTATCGCTATTTTTACTGCGATAGCGCAATGCAAAGCTGCCTTCTTCTAGCTGGTTATCGTTGGCATCCCATAAGGCGGTGGCATGACTCTGCCACTGCGAGCCCAGTTTGGCTTCAATATCCGCAATAAGGGCAGAGCTATCGCTGCTAGTATTGCGTCGGCTCAAGGAGTCAGTGGCCGTGGTTGCATCTTGAAAGTAGTTAATTTGGCCAATGGTTGCTGCTAACGTTTCTTGGCCGTGTGTATTAAAGCGTCTATGGGTTAAATAAAGTGCCGCTTGATTCGTGTCTTCGAGTCGATCGTAGCCGCTAAAGGCGTCATCGCGCGTTAGATGATTGCGATTAATCGTTAGTAGGCCGGTATCAAATAGCGGCAGTGAATTTTGATCATCAGCATCTCGATAAACATAAAAGATACCGGGTTCAAGTGTACTGCGTGTGGCGCTATTTTTTTCGAACACCATATCGAACTTTATTTGGGCTTGCGGTGCCGTTATTGAAGGCGTGTTATCGACAGCATTATTTAAAGTGTCGTCTAAATTATAGGCGAGGTGTTGTACGCCGATTGATGGCGAAAGACGAATACCTCTCCATTGCATAGGGTAATCAATATTAATTTCACCAAAACTTCTCGCGCCATTGTCTAGCTCATCATGATCGAAGGCGGTATGTCGCAAGTGTGCATTGGCACCCAGCTGAAAAGGCATAGCTGAAGATTCATAACCTAGCCAAAACTCAGGTATTTTTTCAAACGGTTTTATAATGTCGCTGTTGTTTTCGTCGAGTGTTTGATACTGCTGAATATTTAATCCGGCAGCCCAATGGTCACCATAAAAATTCAATGCCGCACTTTGATTTAAATGTGTTGTGCGACTAACAGAAAGACTGGTTGTGTTGAGATCTCGTAAATAATCATTGTCGCTAATGCGGGTAAAATCAATACGGGTAAAAAAGTATTTGGCGAATTGTCCTTGTTCTTTTATATCAACAATCCAACGACGACCATCGTTAGCAGCTGTTTTTTCAGTAAATAATGTGTCGTTATTCGCGAAAGCACCACTCACTGTCCATTCATCAAAGCGATTTAACCAGCGACCTTCGGCTTCGGTAATATAGCCGCGTTCTGCGTTATAGCGTGGCGCTATTGTGGCATCCATATTACTGGCGATATTAAGATAATACGGCAGAGTAATATCGAAGCCGCTGCTAGAGTCGGATAAGCTAGGAAACAATAGACCAGACTGACGTGCGTCGCTTATTGGAAATTGCGCATAGGGAATGTAGACAATCGGTATATTTTTAATTTTTAATTTGGCATGGCGCGCAACGCCTTGGCCACTTTCTTTATTCAGTGTGATGTTGCTGGCATCCAATACCCATAAGCGGCTGTCGGGTCGGCATTGCGTATAGCTGCCATTTTCGATTTCAATATTGCCTTTGGCATCGGCTGAAATTTTATTAGCTTGGCCGCGAATATGTTGTTGATGAATAATATAATTGGCATCGTTAATGACGCTGGTGTTTTGACTGATATCAACGCTGGCTGAGCTGCCACCAAAGGCCGCAGCATTGGTTCGCACCACGACATTACCGTTAAGTTCTAGCTGTTCGGTCTCGGCAGCGTAGGTAGCTTTGTCGGCTTGCAGTGAAATATCACCTTGAGTCACTAATACATCTTGCTCAAAAATGGCGAGTGAGCCCTGCATAGAGGTAATGCCGGCACTGGCTTCTATAGGCAATTCAGCTTGCGGCAAACCGGTCTTATTGGCCTGAATTGGGTTTACATAAATGCCACTGCAATAAGTATTGTTTGAGTGCTTAGTGCTCTGCCAATCTTGGCGCGCTAAGTCTCGGTGATCGACGTTAGTGGCTGGGGCTTGATGGTTGATAATTGAGGTCGCTGTATCGTCAGCAAAATCGTCTTCTTCAATAAATTGTGCAGCTACTGTTGAGGCGGCGGCAGTGGTGCGTGGCGTTGGGGGCTCAGATGGGGTTTTAGCATCTACAGCTAACGCTTGAGCCGCGACTGCAGATTCATTGCTGCCACAGGTCCATTCGGCTGATTCACTTTGGCTGCAATCCCAGCTGTTCTCCCGGTCGTTTATGGAAGGCTGCGCTGCTTGCCCAGCGGTAGCGAACAATAATGAGCAAAGGGCGGGCAGTATGTAATGTGGTGTTAATATTCGTCGCATACAGTTTTGGTCGTTAATTATCAGCCGGTGGTCGATGGGTTGAGTGAATAATGCAACAATAGCTATTACAATCCACAATCCGAATATCCATCGTTTTTCTATTTACACAGTCTATCTATTTATAGAGCAGACGTGATGATAAAGCATTACGATGCGGTATTCTAAAACCTTGCATGTTCTTATGACCGATATTGGCGAAACAATGTCCCCACTTGATCACCGATTAGCACCTTTACGACAGTGGACTATTACTGCTCTGCACCATGCTTTGACCCCCGAAGTCGCTGTTCCGGCTAATTATGCGCTGGCTACTTGGGAATCTGTGAGCGGGGATGCTAGCTTCAGGCGCTATTTCCGTACCCATTTTGACGGTCGCAGCTACATTATTATGGATGCGCCGTCAGAAAAGGAGTCGGTAGAGCCTTTTGTTGATATTGCTCAACGATTGCTCAAGGCAGGTCTTCGTGCACCTATTATTGTGGCTCAGCAACAGGAACAAGGTTTCTTGCTGCTAGAAGACTTAGGCGATGAGATGCTTAAGTCATTATTAAATGAAGCTAGCGGTCAGCCTTTAATGGATGCCGTATTGCCTGTGTTGGCGACCATGGCTTTGTCTTGCGAAACGGCTGGGCTACCTGATTATTCATCAGCCAAGTTGCAAGAAGAGCTAGCGTTGTTTCCTGATTGGTATTTACAGCAGCATCTAGGTCTTAGTATGACGAATGATGAGGCTGAACAGTGGCAGCAACTGACACAAACGCTGGTTGATAATGCCTTAGCGCAGCCACAAGTGTTTGTGCATCGTGATTTCCATAGCTGTAATTTGCATCAATTAACCGATGGTGACATTGGCGTGATTGATTTTCAGGATGCCGTATGTGGCCCATTAACGTATGACTTAGCCTCTTGGTTATGGGATCGTTATATCACTTGGCCTCGCTCGCAATTAGAAACTTGGATGCTGCAAGCGCGTCAACAGCTAGCGCCACAGGTCAATGAGCAATGCTGGATTCGTTGGTGTGATTTAATGGGTTTACAGCGAAATTTAAAAATTGTCGGTATCTTTGCGCGTTTGCATTATCGTGATAATAAAGATGGCTATCTTGAAATGACGCCAAGGTTTGCTCATTACATTAGCGTTGTGTTGCCGTTGTATCCTGAATTGGCATCGAGCCGAGTGATGCTAGACCAGTGGTTAGCGATGGTGAAAAAATGAAGGCGATGATTTTAGCTGCCGGTCGTGGCGAACGCATGCGGCCATTAACGGACACCATACCTAAGCCGTTAGTGACAGTTAAGAATAAGCCGCTAATTGTGTATCATATTGAGCGTTTAGTGGCGGCAGGTATTGTTGATATTATTATTAACCACGCACACTTGGGTGAAAAAATTGAATCAGCCTTAGGTGATGGTGTGCAATGGGGTGCCAATATTATTTATTCACCCGAGCCTGAAGGCGGTTTAGAAACCGCAGGCGGTATATTTAAAGCGCTACCGCTATTAGGTGATGCGCCTTTTATTGTTTTAAACGGTGACGTTTGGACAGATTACGACTTTTCATTACTGGCGTCAGTCTCGCTGAATGAAGATTTAGCGCACTTAGTACTAGTCGATAACCCGGCGCATAATCCAACGGGTGATTTTTATTTATCAACGCAGGCAAAGGTTGAAGCGCAGGGTAATAGTAATGCCTTAACCTTTTCGGGCATCTCAGTTTTACATCCTCATTTATTCCATGGTGTAGCGGCTGGCCGTTCAAAGCTAGCGCCGTTATTTCGTGAAGCCATGCAGCAACATAAAGTGAGCGGCGAATATTATGCCGGTGATTGGCAGGATATAGGCACTTTAGACAGGCTTGAGTCACTTCAAAATCGGTAAAAGTTAAACGTTCTCAGCAGTAGAACCTAGCGCTTTTTTAACAGTCAGAGCGTAGTTGTTTTTTCTACTTTTACCGGCTTGTTTATTATGGAATTGTCTCTAGCATTTATTCTATTTACGTTATCAATGAGTATCACGCCAGGGCCTAATAATGTCATGCTAATGGCCTCTGGCCTTAACTTTGGCGTGAACAAAAGTCTTCCTCATTTATTCGGTGTTTGTCTTGGTTTTCCCTCTATGGTTATTTTGGTGGGGCTGGGTCTGGGCGTTATATTTGAGCAATATCCCATTATTCATGATGTGATTAAAGTGCTGGGTATTGTTTATTTAATATATCTTGCTTGGCAAATTGCGCATGCAAAAAAAACGTCTTTAAGTGGCAAAGTGTCATCTCCGTTTACATTTATACAGGCGGCGTTATTTCAATGGGTTAATCCAAAGGCATGGGTAATGGCCAGTACCAGTATTGCTGTCTATATCTTAGCAACAGGCAATTTGTTTGAGCAGGTTTTTTTTCTTGCCGTAGTCTTTGTATTTACCGGCCTGTGTTGTTGCAGCTTATGGCTGTTTTTAGGGAATGGTTTAAAGCGACTGCTTAAGTCTGATGCTCATCGAGTATTGTTTAATACAGTGATGGCCTCTTTATTGGTCGCTTCGGTGTTTCCAGCTATTTATGAGATGGGTTCTCGGTTGCTGGGTTAGCTACATCGAATTAAGTAGCTATATAGGGCCCATGAATAGTACGTGGAGCATTAAATCCGCCTATTTCATTAATACTTGTTGCAAATAAGAATCATTTGCATTTAGAATGCTCCTAATGTTTAATCATGGAGTTTATATTCAATGAAATTAAGATTTTTATGCGAGTCGCATCGCGGAGCGCTTACCCAGAAAGCATCATTGGCCATTAACTGCTGGCAAAATGGTTTCGACACCGGACAGGCCTTTTACGATCAAAAATTGTGGAGCGATGCATTGCCTCATTTAGGGTGTGCGTTTGAATCGGCAGAAATTATGATGTCAACGCAGGCGATAGACCGAGATAACGCCTATCAGTTTTTTACTTATTCAGCGGTTCTGCTTGCTGATACATTTATGCAGTTAGCGTTTATTGAGCGAGGGCGAGAGGTTTGCTTGTTATCAATTGAGCGGCTTGAGAAGGAGCTTAATTTTTTTCCTGAAATGCAGGATTTAATTAAATCTCAGCTCGATATTCTTTATCAATCGATTAAGCAGATAGATTTTTTGTCATTGAATTTTGATAATAATAGTAACCAAAGTTTACAGCATTGCGCTTCGTTTGCTGATGCTTAAGCGGCATTAGCCTTTTTTTACCACTAATAAAGGGAGTAAAAACGATGTCTTATATTCAAGTTGAGTTAAGTGCCAACCTTTTAAGGCAGTTGTTAGCGAGAGATCAATTAAGTTTATCTGAAGTGCATGGTTTAAATAAGCCTTCAGATAACGAGCTTAAAAAAATCCTGCTGGATAGTTTAGCGATTCATAATAGCTATGAGTCGTAATATGAATCATGAATAGACAAAGCATAAATGAAAAAAGAGTTAAATTTCAAACCTAGAATTTTTTAAACCGTGTTTCTAGCCAGTCTCTCACGCGTCGTTGGGTATGCTTAATGCCTGCTTCGCCCTGCGGTGAGGTAATTAGACGATAGTTTTGAGCAAAGCCAGAAAGGTGAAACTTGCGAATACGCTCGGCTTTATCTGCTGCGCTAATATCGTGATTAACAACATCTAAAACAGTTATTTGGCTTTCGGCTAATGCTTTTAATTGCGATAGCGGTAATTGCTGTTTCTCTACTCGCCAAAGTACCAAGCCGCTGGTGGCATCGGCCTGAGTAATCGATGCGGCTATAGCGCGGCGTGCACTGTAGTTTTCTGCCACTAAAGCTGTTGATCGTATTCCCTTATCGAAAAGAAATTCAATGCTGGTTGCAATACGTGCTGCGGCTACTTTCTCGTTTTTATCTTCTATGCTTTTAGCGGCTTCAAACACTTCGGTGGCATTTGAAACTTCAGGCAGGCCAACATGCAATGTCGACCAACCAGTCATGGGTAGCTCGGTATAGAGTTGACGCATTAAGCTTTTTTGGGCAAGTTTGTGAATGCTATCGGGCATTAAAATCACAGCCATTTGTGCGGGCTGCAATGCTGGGCGGTATAAGCTGATAAAACGTTCGTCGTCTTGCTCTGTTTCGCTTGTATCTTCTTCTGTACTAACGGCTTTTAGGCCTTCATTCAGCCAAACCACTTCACTCGGATCGAGTGCGGCTGCTAATGTGCTCATATGTTGTTGCTGTGGCGGCAATGCGCTGCGTTCTAGTTCGGATATTACGTTTGCTGCATCGTCTGCTTCTGATAAAGGCGTATTTTCGGCCGCTGTATCATTTGCAATACTGCTTAGGCTGGCGAGCAGTAATAGACTCAGAGTAATGAAGGGCTTTATAAATAGGCAAGCTGAGTAAATAAGTGTGCTGTTAGATTGTCGCATAGTTGAGTAGAATCTCATTTTATCGTTGAGCGCCGATCGTTTGAGATCTATGAGGCGCGGATAAGCGACCGTTATTTTATAGTAAAGCGTCGCGGTATCCTAAAAGGTTAATCATTCATCAATTTATTTCATTTTATTGTATTGTATCCATTAATAGGTGTGACACATGACAGACTTTAAAATAGCCCCCTCTATCTTGTCGGCTGACTTTGCCCGCTTGGGTGAAGAAGTTGAAGCGGTACTTGCTGCGGGTGCCGATATTGTGCATTTCGATGTCATGGATAATCATTACGTGCCTAACTTAACCATTGGCCCTATGGTCTGCAAGGCTTTGCGCGACTATGGTATTACCGCACCGATTGATGTGCATTTAATGGTGAGCCCTGTTGATCAGCTGATAGGTGATTTTGCTGAGGCGGGCGCATCTATTATTACTTTTCATCCTGAGGCGAGTAATCATGTTGACCGCTCTTTGCAGCTCATTAAAAACGCTGGTTGTAAGGCTGGCTTAGTGTTTAATCCAGCAACACCCTTAGATGCGCTTAGCTATGTAATGGATAAATTGGATATGATTTTGCTCATGTCAGTTAACCCAGGCTTTGGTGGTCAGTCTTTTATCCCATCAACACTGTCTAAATTGGCTGAAGCGCGAGAATTGATTGATTCTGTTGACCGCGATATTCGCTTAGAAGTAGACGGTGGTGTGACGGTGGCAAATATTCGTGAAATTGCCAAGGCAGGAGCGGATACCTTTGTCGCTGGATCAGCTATATTTAATACCGATGACTATAAAGCCGTGATTGATAAAATGCGTGAAGAGCTTGCTCAGTCTTAATCGTTAATAGGCTTCATTACTATTATTAGTCATCGTTTTTAGCTGCCATTATTGAATGGCAGCGCGTGATTAATAAAATAACAACTTGCGAGACCCGCTGGCTGGGTTACAATTAAAGGACGTAATGTGATCAATTTATATAAGCTCACGTAGAAGTTAATCGTTCCTATAAGAAGTCCTGCATATTAGAAGGCTATAAAGCTAATATGTGATGGCCCCAGATAAGTAACCGGTGGATAGAGTGAACCAAAAAAATAGTGTTTTACGATGGCGTTGGCAATAACAATCAATCCGTTGATATTGGCAGCTGTTCGATAGCTATTTTTTTGCAATTACCGTGTGACTCAACCGTCTGGATTCGCCATGAACCTGAACTTAAAACAATTTTCTGATCTTGCTAGCGCAGGCTACAACCGTATTCCTATGACTCGCGAAGTACTCGCAGACATGGATACACCGCTTAGCGCCTACCATAAACTGGCTTCTGGCCAGCATTCTTACTTATTTGAATCGGTACAAGGGGGCGAAAAATGGGGTCGATATTCTATTATCGGATTGCCTTGCCGTACCATTTTAAAAGTATTTGGTGAGCAAATAACGGTTGAGCAAGACGGCATAGTTATTGAAGAGACCAGCATGGCTGATCCGTTAGTCTTTGTTGAAGCCTTTCAAAAGCGCTATACCGCCCCAGATATTGAAGGCCTGCCTGTTTTTTTTGGTGGGCTAGTCGGTTATTTTGGCTATGACACTGTGCGCTATGTTGAGCCTAAATTAAAATGTTCGACACCGCCGGACGAATTAGGTACGCCAGATATTCTATTAATGGTGTCTGAAGAAGTACTGGTATTTGATAACTTGGCCGGCAAAATCCATATTGTTGCGCATGCTGATCCTAGCCAAGAAGTCGATGACGAACATCGCTTTGAGCGTGCAATGGCTAAAGCGGTTAATCGAATTAATGCCTTGGCTGCAAAACTCCCAGAAGCTGCTCCTACTTTACCGCCAATTGCTTTAGAGCAAACTCAGAATGGCGCGGGTGATAGTTTAAATGAGAGTGGCAGTTTAAATGAAAGCGACTTTAAATCAGGTTTTACGCAGCAAGATTACGAAGCCGTGGTCGAGAAAATAAAAGCGTACACCTTAGCGGGTGATGTTATGCAAGTGGTACCGTCGCAGCGAATGCGCGTGCCGTTTACTGTGCCGCCGCTTAATTTATATCGATCATTACGCAGCATGAATCCCTCGCCTTATATGTATTTTCTTGATTTAGGTGATTTTCAAATCGTCGGATCTTCGCCAGAAATTTTGGCGCGCGTTGAGGATGATGTCGTTACCGTTCGTCCTATTGCTGGCACGCGACGTCGCGGCTATACCGAAGAAGAAGATAATGCACTCGAAGCTGAATTATTAGCCGATCCAAAAGAAATTGCAGAGCATTTAATGCTAATTGATTTGGGCCGCAATGATGCAGGCCGCGTATCTGAAATCGGTTCTGTTAAGTTGACCGATAAGATGATTGTTGAGCGTTACTCACATGTTATGCATATTGTTTCTAACGTTACCGGTAAAGTGCGCAAAGGCTTAAGTGCTATTGATGTATTAAA
>Ga0115007_10001351_pt1 | contig 15865 bp, 11 predicted proteins | sample ArcOceMetagenome_2_FD_87166 | JGI IMG/M metagenome (GOLD analysis project Ga0115007, IMG submission 87166) | Marine eukaryotic phytoplankton communities from Arctic Ocean - Arctic Ocean ARC135M Metagenome | ecosystem: Environmental > Aquatic > Marine > Oceanic | place: Arctic Ocean | collected... | reverse complement strand
TGCATGGTAGACAGCCTCCTCGGCAGCGTGCGCGGAATCCATGGGCGCGGCGCAGGGCTCCTCCTCCTCTTCTTCGCGGTGCAAAATCTTGGTCATCTTGGGCTTGTGGACTTTGCAGCACGCAATGGCCTCGCCCGTGCGCAGGCCCGTTTGGGCGGCACCGACGAGCTTGTCAATGTTGTAGTCGTTGCTCGTGGGAGCAATGTGCTGAGGGACGAATACTGGCTCCTTAAACGAGTTACGATTGGTCGACATGGCCACGCGCGGAACTGTCGCTCCCGGACGCAGACGAATGGCGTCTGAAAACAGCGAGCCATGCCCATTCGTTGCCGGCGTTGCCGGCTTGGGCCCACGCAAGGACATGGTCACGCGCGCGACGGTGCGCGCGCGCTCTTGCATCAAGTGATGGTGCAGGACTGGTAAATCGCGGTGCGCGCTAGGTGTGATAATCATGAGACGCAAGCGCACGGAACAGCTTTGAATGCTCACCTCTGCACGACAGCGGGCGCAGCGCGTCCGCCTTGGACAGCTGGTCAATGCACTTCGAACAGAGCAAGACCAAGAAGTTCACGCCAGTGCCTTTGACAGTGCAGCGGCGGGTTCATTTGGGTGTTTGGACCCGGACACGGCCTGCCTGCTTCTGTGTCGACTGCTTCAGGTGGACGACTACCAAGACTCGATCAAGGGCGACCGTACTCCACCCGCCCCGCACGAGGCCGTCCTTGCCGCCGTACGCGACGCGGCCAACCTCACACTGACGTGTCGCTTTTTGAATGCGTGCATGCGACTGCATGGGCACAGGCTGCGCCTGGAGATGGCCGCCGCACGCTGCACAACCTTTGCACCCTCAATTCCCTTGTTAAAAACCGCACCATTCGCGACTCCGTGGTTTTCACAATGCGAGCGCGAGGAGCGCTCGCGCTTTGACGTACAAATGCTCGAAAGTGCCTTGGTGGCCATGGTACCACACTGCGCAGGGGAGCACTGCCGCTGTGTCCGCCGTGCGCACAACCTGCGCACGTCGGAATTTCGAGCCGAGCATTCAAGCGAGCTCATCCTCGGGACGCAGCGGCCATACGTCAAGGTGGTTCACGATGCGCTTGTATCCGTAAACGCGACACGCTCCAACTGTCTACTTTCAACCGAGGAACATGGCCGGGTGCGCGTATCGGTAATGTCCGACGAGACTCCTGATGCGCTCGACCCACACACGGAGCTCCGTTGCCGATGGCATACAGACCTGCCATCGATTTCCGATCAGGCGTGTGTGTGCCACCACCTCGCCATGAGCGAGTGTGGCAAGTGGGTGGCCGTCGTGCAACGACGCACGGGACCGGTGCCCGCCGGCAAGATTTTTCCGGATTCGCACATTCATCTGTATGAAGTGGGCAGCTCTGGAGGTGGGCCTCGCGCCTCGCATTGCCTTGTTGACACGCTGGTGCAGACGTTGTGGTTTCGTAAATACAACCTGGATGCGCGCGATGCCGTCGACGGCGTGGCGCGGACAAATGCTACATTGCTGTGTTTTTACGGATCCGTGTGCTGCCCATTGACTATGCGGTCCAGCTGCTGGTCCACAGTCGGGAGGTTGACCTCGTGGCAAGCGCCCGTCTGTACCACGCACGTCCACCAGTATTGCATCGAGGACGGCGCGTTTACGAATGCAAAACTGTCGGAACGCGGACAACTCGAGTTTGGGCACCTTCTTTGCCCTGCGGGATTGGTAGCCAAGCTTCCCACACATGACCAAGGAGACGTTCTGGCAAACGCAGTGGAAGACGTCACGGCAATCATTTCCGTGGCCGAGCCTGGCTGTGCCGATACAACCGCGGCCTGCATTTTTGGCATTGCCCAGTTTCCCGGCTCTCACCCCTTTGCGGTCGCGCAAGCCGTGGTGATGGACCTTTCCTATCGCCACCGCAACGCGGCCATGGTTGGGTCAGTGACGCCAATGATGTGCATCACCGACGTTTTATTTACAAGAATGCCGCGTCGCATCTATCTCGGGCCGCGTGGCGACTTGGCCGTGGTACTGCGTGGGCGGCTCGTGCACGGAGCAAGCGTCGACTTTGAGCTGCAAGTGTTTCGGCGTCGTGGTTTGCAAGCGGACTTTTTATTTCTTGCAACCGTGCCACTCAATCAATCGATTCGCCATTTTCGAACCGAGCGTTCCCTCACGAATGCACTCTGGAGTGGAGGCCTGCCACCGAGGCCGGCATGGCGGATCAACGTCACCCAGCCACCCACTTCGTGCGCATTTTCGCCGTGTGGAAGGTTTCTATTGCTGGGGTTTACCGGGTTAACATCGATAGCCGTGGCCAACCAGGCACATTTGCAACCCGCGGTCCACGCCAGTGGTGGCGTGTGTGTGCTCGATCTGTCCGAGATTTGGGAGCGGCCACCGGCTCTAGATTTGGACACGCAACGTCCGAAGAGGACGGTGGCCTGGATCGAGTGCATGAGCAGCTTGGTGCCGCTACGGATGCACTGGACGATGGCTGGGATTTGGCTCAATACGAGTCGTGGTGGGCTTCTGCTTGGAACCATAAACTATAAACAGTCGTAGAGATGCAAGAGCGACACCGACGCGTGGCACGATGAACGCGCAGCCTGGCGACTCGCTCAAGTATTCGCTCCCGTCTCAGGCGGCAACGGGTGGTTTTGTCGCCGATGTCGACTTCCTGGGCAATTGGGACGCGGAAAAGAACACCACTGATGCCGACTACAACCCCTCAAGGATGGTGTACTAGCCGACGCCACTCGCGGCCGGACCGACTCACCAAAGCTGCGCTGCGGGTTACATTACAGTCCTCTTCAACCTCGCGCTGCACGTGACCGCGGCCGTTGTCACCATTGTTGCCGCCGCAGCACACTTGCAACATGATGGCGCGACCAAGCACCTCACGCCGACGCACACGGAAGATTACGTGTCAAGCTGGTGTCTCGTCATGATCGCCGGTGAGTTGTTTGGCGTGGGCTTCTACCTTTTGTGGTTTGGACTCGTACGCCGGTCCTTTTCAAACCCTCTTCCGGCCATCCTCGGTGGCGGTGTCTTCCTTGCTGTCTTCGTGTGCACGATCAAGCTCTCATACTACCTGTCGATTGGTTCGATGGGATACATCGACCCAGTCGACGGACTCTCCAAGAATGCCAACACGCTCATGAACTCGGCCTACAATGGAGCGGGGTGGGCACAGGCGGCCGTCTATGTCCAATTCTTCGTTCTCGCCTCGATCTTCTTCACTCCAATGTCCGGGACCTACTTCAAGGTGATTCAAATTGAAAACTCGGTCGTCAAGCCCCTTCGCGTCGCAAACCAACAAATAAGAGCGTAAAAGCGTGCGTGCACAGGCACTCTCTGTGCGAAATGCGCGTGTTGGTTTTTGTAAAAACATGGCGTGTTGTTTAAAAAAACTAGGCCCTTGTCTCATCCTTTTCGGGCGTGTCCGGATCGTCCACGAGTGCCCCATCAGAAGAGAGAACTGGCGCCTGTTCCTCCTCGAAGTCATCACAGCATCGAAGCGCGTTGCTAAACCACGCAGCCGTTATGAATCCCAAAAGTGCCACCGTCAGAAAAAATATACTTACGATTATATGGAGTGTTGGTTGAGAGTCCATTGGTGGGGGCGAGGGTGGAAACTCCATTTTCTTCCCATGAAGCGGCTTTTTTTGGGTTGCACACATTCGACACACACATTCTAGCGCGGAATACACATATGCACACACGTGTGCCTATTCGTCGTCCTCGTCGGTGTCTTCGTTGGCGCATTCCTTGGCCTTTTTGGCATCGAATTCGGCCCTTTTGATCACGTTTCTCTCGGCTGCCTTCACGCCCCACGGCGCCTTTTCGTCCGGGGTCAGCGCCTTCCACGCGGTACCCGTCAGCCTGGCCACCTCACCGCGATCGATCTCAGGTGACTCTTTGCGCATCGACGTTGTCCTCACCCCGAAGAAGACATTGTAGGCCGTGACGCCCTTGAAGGCCTTCTTCTTCTTGTCCTTTTTGTCCTTCTTATCGGTCTTGTCGGTCTTGTCGGACTTGTCGGTCTTGGTCTTCTTCGGCAACGGGGTGTCGTCGTCCGAATCAGAAATCTCGACTTCGGATTCAACCGGTCGCTTCTTCTTGCCGGTCGACTTGGACTCCACCTCGGACACCGAAGGCGCATCCGCCCACCCATTGGACAAGGAGAGCTTCAGGCCCGACTTGCCATCCGACTTGCTATCCGGCTTCGAGGTCGGCTTGGTAGGCGGCTTGGGTGCGCCCTTGAGCTTGCCGTTTACAAGCCGCTTGAGCCGAGCGTTGTCTTCGGCGAGTTTGTTGGCGTCGTCGACCAATGTTTTGATCGAATCGAAGTCCGTCGGGAAATGAAAGTGCTGCATGAAAAAACTGATGCGCTGGGTGGCGGTGCCTCCTTGCTGATCTACAAGTGTATAGCGCACAAGACGCAAGAAGGCTCAAGCGACCCGACACAATTCAAACTACAAGTTCAACTGTGCCGTAAAAGGCAAGTACTTTATAAGGTTACTTAAAACGACAACCACTCTTGCACGATTCCCTTGCGCCACCACAGGGCTTCGTAGTAGTGGCCATCGTCCTCAAGAATGCGCGTACCCATAGAATGCCCAAAGTACCCAGTCATGGCCGCGTGTGCGCCTTTGAATGATCCTACATCGTCGAGGTAGACGATTCCACCGTCCATTACAAGCGGGTAGAGCCACCTCAGAGCCTCGTACGTGCCGTTGAATGTGTCACCGTCCAAGCGCAGCATGGATATCGAGCGCAACCCTCTAGGTGGCAGCGACTGGTGAAACCAACCGGAGACAATACGCACGTGATGCATGAGACCTTCTTTGTGAAGAACGTGCTCTACATGGGTGCGAGGCGACTTGAAAGTTCCCATTTGAAAATCTCGCGATCTTGGGATTGTGCTCGGGGCAACCCGAGAAATGAATCGCACGCATAGAGCACGCGAGGGGACGATAAATTATGAATGACACGTGCCATGAGCACCGTGGTTCCGCCTTGAAAGACCCCCGTCTCCACTAGGTCGCCTTGAGGAAGCTCACGCAAGGCGTGTGCCGCCATGAGCACCGTGGCCAGTTGCCTACGAGCGCTGACAAGAGAGCTAACCGGTGGCCGAAGTAGGTCTTCCACTGGCGCGCGTGCGCGAGTGTGCTCATGCAGCATGCTCCTCGCTCTGCACTAACAAAGGTACAGCGTGCACACGACGCAAGAAGGCTCAAGCGACCCGACACAAACTGTAAGTTCAACTGTAAAAGGCAAGTACTTTTCGACGCTTGGAATAGTGCTCGCCTTTTGGGTGCAAGTTTGCACCCAAAAGGCGAGCACTTGTCGAGGCGTCAGAAGCAGAAGAATTGCCTCACGTTTAGAAGCGGAACTAGAAGGATTTGACCAGAGTTAGAAAGTGCTCGGGTTTTACCGTAAAAGGCAAGCACTTTCTAACTCTGTCTAATTCCTTCTAGTTTTGCTTCTAAAAAGGAGCCAACTCTTCTGCTTTTGACGCGTGAAATGGTACTCGCCTTTTGGGTGCAAACTTGCAGTGCAAGTTTGCACCCAAAAGGCAAGCACTTGTGGAGGCGTCAAAAGCAGAAGCGTCATGCCACTTTTAGAAGCAAAACTAGAAGGAATTGACCAGAGTTAGAAAGTGTTTGGTTTTTACAGTAAAACCCAAGCACTTACACACACACAAGTGTCGGCTACTTTTTGAAGCTCAGCGTCAGCTTCTTGGCGGGAACGCGGACGGGCAAACGGACGGGCTCGGGATCCTCCCCGGACTCCTCCGAGGACTCCTCCTCGGACCCCTCCTCGGACTCTTCGTCGGACGCCTCGTCGGAAGGCTCGTCTTCAGGCGTCTCGCTCTCCGACCCCACGGCCTCCTCCTCCTCCTCCCCCTCGCCTTCTTCAAAGGTGGCCATACGCTCGAATTTGTGCATGCGCTTGGTCTGCACCTTTTTGGGGTTCTTCTTGTACTTTTTCATGGCCTCATCGACTTGGGAGTCGTACGCCCTGAAACGGTGAGACGTCTTGCTCCCGCCCAGGTGATGCATCGCACACGAACGCATGATGTTCAGGCAGGCCTTGTATTCTTGGTTGCGTGCATCGATTTCATTCTGGTGTGCCTTCTGGCTGCGCTCAAACTCATTGTTCATGGTTGTCACCATGCCGTTGTGGACATCCACAAACTGACGGTACAACGTGCGCTCATCCTTCTTGATTGTCTTGGAAGGCATCTCGAGGTGGGTTTTGTGCGTGGGGGGGGTGGGCTGCTCTGTGAGTATAGAGCACACAAGCCGCAAGAACAAGGACGACTGCTTCGAAATCGCCCAAATAGGCATGAGTAGGGCACTGGGGGTCCCAGCAGAGGGTTGGGACTGGCCATCCCAGGGGGTTGTGGTTTGTCCGCTGGTTACCCCCCATATTCCCCACCCTAATTTGGGGTGTCCGCTGTTTAACACCCCCTATTGGACCCCACGAAAGGACACCCCCCCTGATGGCAAGTCCAAACCCACCCACCCCGCCCACCCCAGAATGCAACGAAACTCGGTGGGCAAGCTCCGATTCGGAGCTCTGGGACCCCCATCGTCTTGCGGCTTGTGCACTCTATCACTCTCAGATCAGAACAGCGACTCCTCAACCCACATCCTCCAAAATGCCCACCTCCACTGCGCTCATCTCCAAGTCCATCTCCAAGTCCGTCTTCAAGTACAAGGCCATGGCCAAGGCTCTGCACGCGGAGGCCACCACGAACCAGCAGATCCGTGCCGCCAACCTGCGGGCCACGGAGACGAGCCACGCCAAGGAGGTCTTCGTCGCCCGGACGCACCTGCAGCTCTTCTTGCAGAAGCTCGTCGACAACATGGAGGGTGCCGAGAACAAGGAGGGCCTCTACAAGCTCTACGCGGAGGCCGCCGCGGAGTCCATGCAGATGGGCATTGGGCTTGAGCTTCACACCTGCCCGGCGCCGGTGGTCGGTGGGGACTACGACGACGCGTGCAGCGACTCCGATGACGAGGCGCCGCCTCCTGCCGTGTCCTCCAAGTCGAAGCCGAAGCCCGTCAAGGGCAAGGGCTCCGGCACGAGCCGACCCGATATGAAGGGCAAGCGGTCCGGCTGGAACCTCTGCCGCAAGCACCTTTCGACCGAGGCCCCCCCGGCCGAGTTTGTCGCGCGCGACGCCGCCCTCACCCCCGAGCAGCGGTCGGAGAAGACGGACAAGGACAAGCCGGCGCACCCGCTGTGGACCAAGGAGAACGGGACCAAGTTCACCGACGCGGGCATGTTCGAGTCGTGGAAGAACATGACCGACGAGCAGAAGGCGTCGTGGAACGAGCAGGCCGCCGACGAGTGGAAGATGCTGGTCGACGCCCGTGCCCGGGCGGCCGCCAGCGCGCCCAGCGGCTCGGACGATCAGATGATCGTGGAAGACCCCGACGATGCCGAGCTCCCCGTGCCGCTCGGCGGAGCCGCGTCCGCCGAAGAGTCTGACGACAACGACGCGCCGCCGCCGCCGCCCACGTCCAAGTCCAAGCGCCCCGTCGAGGAGCCCGCGGAGGAGGAGCCCGCCGCGGAGGAGCCCGCCGCTGAGAAGCCGCCCGCGGCAAAGCGCAAGTCCAAGCGCTCGGGCGCTGGCCGCAAGAGCGTTCGCATTGCGACGCCGGCGGAGGAGGAGCCGGCCGAGGAGGAGTCTGTGGCGGAGGAGTCTGTGGCGGAGGAGGAGTCTGTGGCGGAGGAGGAGTCTGTGGCGGATGAGCCGACGACGGCCGAGGACTTGTTTGGAGAGGAGGAGTAGAGTCGTGTTCGGAATAGCATGCACCTGTGGGTGACCGAGTGTGTTTCAGTAAAAAAAAGCTTTACATTATCACGTCCATGCGTTACCACCCCATCATTGCTGTCTTGCGGCTTGTGCACCGTTGGTTTGTAGAGCAAGAGAGAGAGCAACCATGCCCCCTACCGTCGTCGCCAAGACCGAGTCCAAAAAACGCAAAGCCGAACCATTGGTCGATCCAATGTGCACGAAGCGCATCATGAAGGAGCTGCTCGGATGCAAGGACACACGTGCCGAGCTCGGGATTCAGTTTGATCTCGTCGACGAAGACAACCCACTGGAATGGAGTGCCAAGTGGTACTATGACATGGTCGACGACGCGGATGCGACGAAGACGCAGAAGACACTGGCAAGTCAGCTCAAGAAGCGTGGATTGGATTTCATCGAGTTCAGAATGATTTTCCCGACCAACTACCCCACCGAGGCACCGTTCGTCTATAACTACTTTCCCCGGCTAATTGGAAGCTACATCTTTAGCTCCGGCGGGCTTTGTGCTCAGACGCTCTCGACAAAGCACGGCTGGTCGCCAGCAAGCCGGGCGTCGTATCTGATGCTCACAGTCCGAAGCCTGCTTGAAAGCGAGGGCTGTCGATTGCAGTCTGTCGAGTGCGGGCACTGCAGATCGAGCTCTGAGCTCGAGACTCCATTTGACGAGGCGGGCGCACGCGCAGACTTCAAGGCGATTAGCGGGTTGCACTCCCGCGGCTGGAGCGGGTCTGCGGGCAAGTCGTAAGAACCCTGAGGACATTCTGATGTGTGTGTGTTTGTGGTTGGGATTCTTGCGGCAAGTGTGTGTGTGTTATTTTGTATAAAAGAAAAACTCAAAAGTGGACTTCTAATGCCGCAGTGCGAGCGACGGCATAGAAGCGTATTGACCACGCGATCGCTGCTCCCTCGATAACGGAAGTCCAGCAAAACTGACCGATGGTCTGTTCATACGTGGGTCGACGTGCGTCGTGGATATTTTGTAAGTTTCTTCGAAGGTCGCCAGGGCGTTGGAAATGGGTTTCAGATTGGATCGCGCCTCGAGCAATTGCTGCGTAAAGGTCTTTCGTGTAACAATGTCCGTTGCCTGAACCGATTTGTTTTTACCAGCCTGTTCCTTTTGAAGAGACCAAAATTCGACCAGAATGGCGCCTGTAAAGAGCCCAGAACCGACGAGGGAAATCAGTTGCGCATTGCGTCGGTCATCGTCCCTCGATGGAACAGCAAACGCATCCTCGTATTCATCTCCCATTAGTGCGAGGTAGCTGATCTGTGCAAGCCAGACTGTGACTATGCAACCGCCAAAGAAGGCGATCTTGTACACCATTCCTTGAACATTGTTCAAGACCCATGACGCCCTGTTGACGGAGAGCGCGAGCCCCACCCAAAAGCTAATTAAAACCATGGCCACGCAGTCGCGCCCGAGCCGATCGTTTAATATCGTAGTATCGTAAGGAGTCACGCGCGCAGCGTCAAACCATTGGTTGCCCGTGGCGATGCAATTGTAAACTTGCGCTCCCAGGATGATGCCCGCAGCGACGAGAAAGATCGTATTGACCGAGGTTGTGAAAATCGTCATTCCCTTTCTCTTGGCCCGTTTCGCCTTGTCGCGCGACTGTACGAAAACCTTGGTGACGGTGTAAATGATAGGAACGAGCGCGACGAAGACGATTATGATTCCTATTTGCGTTTCCGAGTACCGATTGAATCGCCGCTTGCCCCACGAGGTCACATAGGCGCCGCCCGCAGAGTGATCGTACTTTCTTCCCAAGATGTAGTCGTCGCACTTTGGCGTTGTGGGGTAGTAACTCTGTGCCGACGGGTCGACGAAGATTGTATAATAGCCCGTTATAAACGCTGCCAGCGCCGCAAGAATCGTAAAGCCGTCTTGGAAGATTGAGCGCTCGTCCGGTTGCACAACCGTTTTGCGCACGCCATTCTTTTGCTTGACTCCGAAGACGAGCGAGAGCACCGCAACGACGAGGGGCACGCCCGACCGGCCCATGAAGAATCCAGCAACGCTTGCGACGAGCGCTCCCCACATTGTCAGCGACGCCAAGCGGTAGGCCAGGTACAGCTCTAGTCGCTCAACGGGTCGCTGGAAGGCGTTTGCCTCTTCGAGCGGTCCGAGAAAGTACGACTGTGCTGTAATGCCGCCCAAGAAGTGAAGCGATGCGTCAGGTCGATTGTCGTGCTGAAAAAAGTGCAAAACGTCTGGGACTCCAAAGAGGCGCTCCTGGTCGTAGAGTCCGTATTGCATCGTGGCCGCGCACGAGCCAACGACGTGCTTCCACACCGCTTCTGCTGAGTCTAAGCTGGTATCGTCTGCAAACTTGGACGCATCGGCTCCGCGGTAGGACACAAACGGCGGCGGTGCGGGTGGACTCGCGACGGTTGCCAATTCGCTCGTAGCGAGTACAAATCCCGAGACGGTGGCAGCCGAGCACGTGTACTTGCCGGCAATGGGCTCGTCGCCGATGCGGTAGTAGTTGACGTCGAGCACCTTTTTGCCATAGTCGGCTTTGACGCTGGCCAAATTTGGAAGCGTGTAGCCAGTGAATGTGTTTGAGTCGTAGAGAGCTTCACAAAATTCCACCGCCGTCTTGGCCCCAGCATTCTTGAAACACAGGCCATTGTTATCAGTCTTGTCGTAATGATTGATGACCGAGAGCGCGTAGAGTGCGTAGAGCATCTCGAGCGGTCCCGACACAAACTGATTGTTTGGTTCGGGGCGAGCATCGTGCCATGTAGGAGTGCCAACGTTTACGGGCGCGTTCTCTTCAATGCCGGCCAGGCGCGCCGAGTTGTGGATTGATCCCGCACGCTGGAGCACGAGCGTGATATAGTCGGCGTTGGCACACCTTGCAATCCCATCGTCAGCCGCATAGCCAAACGGGTCGTAATCGCCAAGACAGCTTGGGCCGAGCGACCCTGTGCTGTACTTGCTCTGGTTGTAGGCGTAAAACGCGGGCGCGGCCGCCAGGTAGGCGCGCGCGATGCGCGTCAGCGGATCGCCAAAGGCCGTCTCGAGCCGCTTCGAGTAGGTGCGGTTGGATTCGGTGTTGCACATGTCGTTGAGCATTGCGGCCTCGATTATATCCAACGCGGCCATATCCATTTCGTCGGCCGGTTCGAGGTTGCGTCGGCCCATGATGGTGGCCAGTCCATGAAGCAACCGTGCCTTTTCGGGGGCGTCGGGATCATCATCGCGTATGCCGTCGTTCATAATAGTCGTCCAATACGGATCGCTGGAGCACATTGACCCCTGGACCCGAAGGTTCCACTTCTTGTAGTCGGGCTCGATGAGCTGCGGCAGACCGAGCTGGTTTTCGTAAACCCCTTGCAGTCGCAGTAGGTGCAGCATGTCTGGGGCTGGGTAGCCACACGGCTGCACAGAGACATTGGGACCATTGTCCATGAGCTCGAAGGCGACGTTGGCATTGAGGTCGTCACGCGCCTCCTCAACGCACACGAATCCGATGATGATCACGGCGAGGCAGGTGATAATCTGAATGCCATTGAAGAGAATGTACCAATAATTGGGCATGCGAAAGATGGCCCACGTCCGCAACTCCTCCAATGCCTCGGTTGATAGTCGACTCACATAATTGCGCGCGGATTGGCCGCCTTGGTCCAGCGCATTTGCCGTCTTTTCGTTGAGAATCGAGGTCGGATTACTGGATTTGGTATTCCGAGCCTGGGACCAAAGCTCCTCCAAATTTGTCGCCTCCAACATTTCCACGCCGCGCTGCTACACACACCTACCCTAACCCAAACCCTAACAGGGCTGGGGTTATGGACACGCATTGGCTATTGCCGGCGCGCGCCCTCTTCCCAGGAGGACCAACGCGCGCCGGCGATGGCACTTCAGCCCAATTGATAAACAACCAGTGTCACTACAAGAAGTGTACACGCGAGCGACAACCAAGAAGCGTGCACATTTACGCGAGCATGTATCGGTTTGCCGTCATCATTGCCGCGGCCCTCTCGGCTGTGGGCTGTGGTTTTGCCATTTACTTTCAAATCATGGCGCTTGCAAAGTACAGGGCCGACGACCTGTTCACGGCGACGGCAATCACGAATTTTGCAACTGAAAAGGGCACGTGCGTCGAGGTGATCACCGCAGACCAGCTCGGTGCCGGGATTGACAGCAACAATTGCGATGGCGGAGGTGTGGACCCTGACATCACCGGTACCTTGCACAATCTGCGCAACACGCTGGCCGTCTCGGTCCACGGGCTCTACCACGCCTACCAGGCCGCCGGCGCCAGCATAAACGACCAGCTCAAGGACGTGGCCCGGTCGGTCATCTCGTCGACCATCAACCCCATTGGCGATACCATCGGAATGGGTATCAACTACACCTCCGCCAAGGATGCGCTCGAGCAGGTGGCCGACAGCAATGTGCCCAAGACCTGCGATGCCATCTACACACTGACGTGGTCCGACCTCACCGCCAACTCCCTTGCGTATTCTCATTACGAGATGCTCATCGCGGGCCAAAAGGACCCGGACGATTCCGATGACAACCGGGGTACGTGGCCGCTTGCGGAGATTGCCGTCGACTGCGATGGCGCTACTGCCCAGACCCAGCCACTCAACGAAGTCGACCTGGACACCCTGAGCGCGTCCAATAAATTTCGCCTCTATGCGCACTGCCTCGCGCAGTTTCAGTTTGCAGCCTCGGGCACCGACCCGTGGGCGGGCACGTTTGGAATTCCGCTCGTCGGCGTCGAGCCTGGCCCCACCAACTTTGCGTGGTATCCCATGGCCGAGGGCTTCAACCGCACGCACTATGTCGACTACAACACCAAGGTGCGCATGTACTTGGGCATGCGCTATGGATACTCGGTCTGGGCATATATTCCCATGCTCATCACGAGCTGCTATTTGTGCGCCGATTCGGTCGTCTTCTTCTTGGCCGAGGCCACCCTGCCCGATGTGCTTTCCGAAGTGCACACCATTTCACAGAGTCGTTTGAGCATGGTGCGCGACTCGCTTGTCATGGCTGCGACCAGTGCAACCTCGCGCAAGAAGCGCTTTGCAATCGCATTCTTGGCGGTTGCAGTCTCATTTTTTATGTGGCTGTTCTTCCTCGGTCTGCCTTGGGGCTTTGTCTACACAACCATGGGAAGACCCGAGTGCGAGACCGGTGCACCAAACCACGTAAACACATGGGGCTACATGGGGACGACAGGAGGCTGGAAGGCCGACTGGGACGCAACGTGGTACGAGCTGGCCATCCTTGTTATCCAATTCCTCGTGTTGATCATCGAGGGTATCGTCACCAATCCCCTGTGCAAGATTTGCAACAACCTTGGCGGTGTTGGCGAAAAGAGCAACGGCCGTGCCATCGACTCGGGCATTATTGAGGGCGCAAAGCTCGTACAGAATGCCACAAAGATCCGTCGCCTTTACCGATTCTTCATCTACCCTTTAATAGTCGGTGGCATTGTGATGATTCTGGGACAGGCCATCAGTGGCGCGCGCTTTGGCATGGCGTGGGCCGAGGGAATCGTCGGTCAGAAGATGCACACCGACGATGCCACCGGCATCACCGCGCCCGCCTTCAACCCCGTGCTGCTTTCTGAGATGGTCTACGACCAGACTATTGCAACCGTTGCTATCACCATTGTTGTCGGGCTGGTCATCGGTGCGGCACTGCAGCGCCATCTGATAAACGGCGTCGGCTGCTTCAGTGCGACGCTCTTCTTTGCCTGGTTGGTGCTCGTGGTCGTCTTTGCACTGCCGCTACTCATCTATGCAAACTTGCGTTCCATTTTCAACGAAGATAAAGCAAATGAAGACTGCGAAGCCTTCCCGAGCAGCGGTTATGACTTTTCAAAGGGAGCATGCGAAGCCCGCTGGTGGACCTTCATTACAGGTGGTCTAATCCTCTTCTCGACGCTGCTGGTCATGACGGCCTTTGGTCTTGCGGAAGCGTCGGCAAGCATCCTCAAAGTACGCAACAAGGCCCTTGTCAAGCTCAAGCAGCTTCGTGGATTCCACCCGGCGTTTCGGTATTTGACACTCTCAAACCCCAATCCTAACCCTAACCCTAAACACAACCCTAAACCCAACCAGCGAGGGACCCGAGAGCCGCGTCAGCTCCAATCTCCCGGGCGGCATCGAACAACAGCGCCTGCTCAACGGTTTTAAGAGTCCAGACGAGAGATTCTTCAACTTTAAGACAACAATCGACTCCAAATCGACCGACGCGATGCTCTACGTTCCACGTGTGCAGTTGACGGCTGCAATCCCGCGGTCGTAGCTTTTTTTACAAGCACGCGCTCGCATTGTGCGAAAAAAAAAAGATCAGGTGGGTGTGGGGGACTGGAAAGGGTGTACGGTTGTGTGTGTGATTCTTGCGGAAGGTGCGTGCGTGTATCTTGTGAAAAAAAAGAAGGGTTGCCATGAATCATTTTCTTGACGGATCTATCTCGTAGCGTTTTCACCGTGAATAAAGAGCTAAATTCATCGAACCGGCGAAGGTACGCGCCTCGTGGCGGAGAGCATGCCCGCAGTCGCCGCGCGCGTAACGGGCTTGACAGTGCTCCTGGCCGTGCATGCGTCGACCACTCAGAGCTCGACTGACGCCTTACAGGCAGAGCTCGCTCTTGCAAGGTCGACGCTCGCCAGTGTCCGTGCGCTCGTGCCACGTTTGCAGGTAGCCACTGCCAGCGAATTGACTGCGTCCATGCCAGGCTACCAAGGCTATACGTTTGTTGGTGCCTCGGCGGCCATCGAGAAGTCGATCACAGTGGTGCTGTGGGGAACGTCCGCCGTGACACCTGTCATCCGTAATCTGACGCTGCAGCATCCAGTCGACCGGCTCTCAGTGCGTGTCGAGCGGGTGAAGAGAGACTCTTTCGTGCTGACCGTCAAGCGCGTCGATGGCAAAGTTGGATGGGGCCAGGACATTTGGGCCACCTATTTTGCCGATGGAAGCTTTGCGAGGGTCGCTCCTGCGTGGGAGCCCGCGACTACTGCTAGCTCATCACCGACCGCCGGGCAAGAGCTGAGCGAGTTAGTCGATCGTTACTTTGCGCATCGTTCCCACGTACCGCCCATTGCACTGCCTGCACCAACGCAAGCTCCTGCAGTGCTGCCTCTGCTCCGGCACCTCGGCGGCAATTTCGCAAGCGTCGATCAGCTTTGGCACATGCTAATTTCGAGCCATCCACAGCCACGACGCGCTGTGGTAATTGAGGTGGGTGTGGCAGATGGCACCTCGAGCATGTACGCTGCCGACCTTGGGGTGCGTGTGCTTGCGGTGGAGCCGAACCGCAAGTGGATCGACGCGCCAGCGTTCGTTGCGAAGGGGCGCGCCCGGCCAAATCTCGAGCGCATCCATGCTGCGGCAGCCTCGACGGACGGCGAGGCTGTCTTCGCCGGTGGCGGCACCGGTGGTCGCGTGGTGAGCGACGGGAGAGCGGCTGCCGAGGGCACAGGCAGATCGAGACTCTTTCGCAAGGCATCGGGCAAGCGCCGGGGCGGGGGCGGCAAGGGAAGAGGCAGCGGGAAGCAGCACGGGATGGGCGGGATGGGCGGGACCGTCCGTGTGCCATCTATCACGCTAGATTCGATCCTTGCGGCCCGCAGCATCTCTCACGTGTACCTCGTGAAAATTGACGTGCAAGGCTTTGAGCTCGAGGTGCTCCGCGGGCTCATTGGCGCGCTGCGTGAGCAGCGCGTGCTCTACGTGCTGCTCGAGTTCTGGCCGCGCGGCATGCACCAGCATGGCTTGGACGCGCACGATGTGCTCCAACTGCTCCATAGGCATGGCTACACACTGTTCGACAGCAGAGCGCTGCGTCTCGGTGCTGACGCCTCCAGCGTGCCACTCACTGCTGCCAACACCTTCCAGCGCCCTGTCGGACTCCGCACCAACGTTGACTGGTACCTAAACAATGATGCGCGCTACAGGGCCAACTTTGGCTACTGGACAGACATGCTCGCTGTGGCGTCCGGGGGAGACATCAATCTGGACCTCTTCTAACACTAGTTGAAACAACGAGTTTCCGGGGCCTCGC
>Ga0115007_10001350_pt1 | contig 15877 bp, 11 predicted proteins | sample ArcOceMetagenome_2_FD_87166 | JGI IMG/M metagenome (GOLD analysis project Ga0115007, IMG submission 87166) | Marine eukaryotic phytoplankton communities from Arctic Ocean - Arctic Ocean ARC135M Metagenome | ecosystem: Environmental > Aquatic > Marine > Oceanic | place: Arctic Ocean | collected... | reverse complement strand
TAGAAGAAACTTCAGATGTGAAGGTTCGACTCCTTTGTTGGCTAACTCAGTACGAGCACGGATTCCAAAAAAACCAATTTTGTGTGATTTTGAGCATTTCAAAGGCATCATTAACAAAAATGGTGCTGTGTGAGAGCCATTTTGGTCACAAGGCACAGGTCGGAAAAAATTTTGGCCAAAAATCGAAACTCAAAATATATTTCGAACAACCTCGTGAACACCTTCTCCTTCCCCTCTGCCACCCAACTCCCCACACACGCCTCCATCACTCCGTTGTTCGACGGTTTTGATTTCCTCTTTCAAAGTCTTTCTTCCGCCCCAATGACTTCTCTCCCTCTCTGTGTCGCCTTTTGTATTTTTTCATTTACGAAAACCGGTTTGAGCGTTTAATAAACAAAAGAAGATCAACATCTTTGACGTCAACAGTACCCTGTTTGACCCAATCATTGCACCACCACCACCCACGCGACCCTTCAATTCGTCCAATTCGTCCATCGCCAACACCGAGATTGATTCCGTTTGAAGCCTCTGCCCACCGTGCTTCCGCCTCGCCGATTTCTTTTTCCGGTCGTCCTCCGGTTCTTTCAAAGACGTCGGTGCCCAAGACTTGAATCAAAGAAAGGGGCAACAAGTGAAGACTTCAGAGATGCATACCAAAGAGTTTCTCAACGCCGTTGAAGAAGGTGCGCGTGACATCGCCGATGGTGTCTTGCGCAACTTAACCGTGGGTGAAAGAGGACGATTGTTGAAAAAATTGCTCAGACACAAAAGCTGTCCTACGAAATGGAAAGGCATGAACCCAAAGAAAACAAAGAATGCAGTCGAATCGCTGCGCGTATTAATCAAGTAAGTTATTGTCGGTGTTTTTGTTGGTGTTTTTGGTCGTTTGCTTGTTTGCTTGTTTTGCTTTTTGATTAATTGTTCGTCCCAACCAATTACTAAACCAGATTGTTCTGCTTTCCCATTCTAAAAAGGAATATTATGGATCCCAAAAAGATGAAGAAGAAAAAAAAAGCTGCCAACGCCAAAAGCAACGCCAAACACAACCCGGACAACAACAAAGCCAGAAAAGAATCTGGAAAATTAAAAGTAGACAACAAGAAAATCAACGCCAAACACAGCGCCAAAAGAACAGAGGCACTTAGCCAAGCCACACAAAAGGCCATTTTTGATTGCAAAGACCATCCCGAGGACCCTTGGGATGAAGCCACACTCGACGAAGTAGCAAACGACGTTGTTGCAGAGATTGTCAAGAAATGTGGCCAAAATGGGTTCGTTCATGTCTATGGAGGTGCGTATGCCAGCAAAAGTTTGAAATATTGGATGGAATTGGAATGCTTTGGCACATCTGGGAACCGTCATGCCGCGTTCTTAGATGGTGGTGGGTTCGTTCGTCACCGTGACGTGAGTGCGTACGTTCATCTTTTTGTAGCCTACCGTGGTACTAATTGCTGGAACGCTGATCAAGTTGAGAAACGGGTTCAGCAAAAACTCCTGAACATGAACTGGCCTCAGTACCGCCGCATGTTCGGTGATGTTGCGGGGAGAGGCACTTGTCGCACCTACGGTGTGGCAGTGACCACACCCTACCCGTACTACACCGGCATTTTGGTGTGTAAAAAATCCATGCAAGAACTTGGTTTTCGCCTTGCTACGAAAGAAGATCATGAACCAAAAAACAAAAAATCTTCGTCTTCTTCGTCTTCCTCCTCCTCTTCTTCCTCCTCTTCTTCTGCCACCGCTGCCAACTCTTCCCTCCCTTCCTTCTTTTCCACCGCTGCCACCTCTTCTTCCTCCTCTTCCTCCTCTTCCTCTGCTTCCTCCACGTCGGCGGTCCCGGCGCTCCCGGCGGCCACTGCGGTCACGGCGGTCCCGGTGGCCCCGGCGTTCTCCAACGCGCAAATGATGGCCAACATTGCTACCAGCCGTGCCGAACTTGGTGCGACCGCCGTCGCCAACAACAACAACCATGATGTTATTTTCGTTGATTCTTCTTCCGAAGATGACGACGACGACGACGACGACGACGAACTTCAAATCTCTTCCACTACTGCCGCTGCCACCTCTTCCTCCTCCTCCTCCTCCTCCTCAACTTTCTCCACTTTCTCTACTGCCACTGCCACTGCCACCACCACCAATGCCATCACTGCCGATGAAAACGACCAACACAACCGCGGTAAAAAAAGAAGCGCGTCTTCCTCTAGCACCCACCCTTCCAAGAAACAAAAAAAAAAACAGGCAACTTTGCCGGGATACTTCTTACCGCAGAAGAAGTAAAACTGTCGTTGTAGTTGTACCACACACATGTACACATGTGCACATGTGTAATGTACCCAATTGTATTATTAAAATTATTATATTTATTTGTACACACACTCAAGCGTATCTTGTGTGTATCTTGTACGTACAAAAAGAAGAAATAATATATAATATAAACACTCTTTGGTACACATCTCCCATGTTTTTGTCTGTTGGGGACGACAGGTACCTGTATATTTTGTTGTAAGAACTCACTTTTTACTTTTCTTTTTCTTTTTCTTGTTCCCTTGAGTGTCGTCTTCTTTTTCTTGCGCGGCTTCTCTTTTTGCTTGCAATGTATCGACAACGTCCTGTTTGGCTTTCAACCCGTGTTGCATTCGTTTGTACAATCGTTTTCTTTTCTTGGACATCACCGCCAATTGACGGTCCAAATGTTCTTGTTCCTTTTGGGTTTTCTTTTCCTTTTTGGCTTTCTTGTTCAATCTTTCCTCGTCGTCACTGCCGTCACTGTCGTCGTCGCTGGCTTTTCTTTTCTTGCTGCTACGTGCCGCAAAATCCGAATACATGGTACCGTTGGCTTCCGCGGCCAATTCCGTAGCGTATTGCTGTTCCATCACATGCCCACCGACGTCGTCTTCGTCGTCTGAACTGGGTGCGTCCGCCGCACCATCGGCCAGACCTTCTGCGGCTGTTTTCAAAGCATTCAATTCTTCGCGGTACTGGGGAATGTACCCTTCGCTGCGGTCGTCCACAAATGGCGACAAATGTGGTGGCAAAGAGGCACCCATGGCGTACCTTTCCACGGGCAAACACAATTGTGCGTTGATGGAATCGTACACCCATTGGGGTTGCACGTATTCCCTGGTGTCGTATTTCGCATCTTCTTCGGCCAGAGCTGCACGGTCAATGACGTGGTGGGTGATGGAGGAATCGTCTTTTGTGACGGGGGAACCGGCACCGTCCCATCCAATGCGCCCACCCATGGCCATGATGCACAATTCCATGGATTCGCGTGGTACTTCTCTGGATAAAAAAAAGGTCAAACCTGTAAACAATTTGCCGGCATCCGCCGGGCGTGAAGAAGCAGGCACCATGGCACTGCTGCTGCTGCTGCTGCTGCTGCTCGTGCCTTCCGCTTGGTCGTCCAACGTAGCGGTCGTGGCGGCCATTTTCTTTTTCAATGATTTCAATTTGGATTTGGAATGTTTGGATTGTTTTTGAGCTTCTTCCTTTTTCTTTCTTTCAATGTCGTTGGCACTGGCTTCGTCCTCCCCAAAATTATCTTCCGGTTGTGCCGGTCGTTCTTTGGGTGCGTCTTTGGCCAACTCGACCGTGATGGAAGCCAAGTGAGCTCCTTGGTTGGCTAAATCTTCGTCCAACACGGGGGGGTAACGAAAACCCATGGTGTGGTACAATCGAAACAGTACAAATTTCATGGCGACTTGATAAAAATCTAAAAACCAACCCATCAATGTAAAATCGACTTCGCGCGGCAAATGAATGTTGAATTTATGGGGCACCAACCACGTGACGTCTTCGTTGTGCACCCGTGCCGAGTAGTAGGTGCCTTTGATGGACACAAATACTTTGGTCAAGCAGCCACTGCGTGTGACGTACGTCTCCCACTCACGCACCAAGCGTTGGCAAGCATCGGTTGTTTCAGTTTTGATTTGACGTTTGGCCGGCAATTGTGCAAACAAATAAATCAAACACAACGCATCGTCCAAGTCACGGATCGCGTCACCAAATTGTGGATATCTTTCACGCACCAAATGATTCAAATTGTACTCTGGTTTGTTGTCGTTCCACATTTTTTCAGCGGTGCCGGTGTCACCTTTGCCCACTTTTTTACGAAATTTTTTCATGAAACTTTTCATTTGACGAAACTTGTCCAACAAAGGTTCATGTTGTAAAAACGAGACGTCTTTGACATGGTAGTACACGCGTTGACGACCACCCTTGGCTTTGAACGAACTGTTTCCCGGTGGATCTCTGGGGTAGATGCCTTTCAACACACACAAGCGACGAAAGTCATTGATGGAAATTTGGAGGGAACTGATGGCTTTGCTGCGAGTAATGAAATGGGTCGCGATGCCACGGTGTCCTTTCTTTTGTTCTTTGCCAAAACGGGAGAGGCGTCGATTGGAACCCAAGATCTTTTTGGACTTGATGGATTTGAGTTTGAGTTTGCCCTTGGCACGTCTACTACCTTTTTGGAGACCCATGTTACTAGTAGATCTTGTTCCCGATTAGTTGATGGAACCACCCATTCAGGCGGGGCGGGGGGGTGATCTCGTTTGTCTTCGCTTCGATTTATTCGTAATTTTTTGCTCTCCCCCGTCCGATCATCATGCTTCAAAAGCTTGTCCGCACGGCCGGCAAGCACCGTGTCGCCACCACGGCGGCTTACTTTTCCACGGAGTCCCACCCCGCTTCCTCCTTCCTCAGTGGCACCAATTCCATTTATGTGGAAGAAATGTACCGCCTCTGGTCAAGTGACCCGACGTCCGTGCACAGTTCATGGAATGTATTTTTTAGTACCAACACTTTCCAACCCAACGCTGCCATTCAATCCAACGTCGGTGGTGCGGACGTGCTTCAAGCGTCGGAAAACGCCACCGGTTACCATTCCAATTCGGACGCGGTCCGTGCGATTCATTTGATTCGTGCCTATCAAGATCGTGGCCATCACCAATCCGATTTGGACCCCCTTGGTTTGCGTCGCGAGGCTATTCATTTAGGAGTGGATGCCGAACTCAACGCCGACACAAATCCAGCACTGTATGGGTTTACCGCGGAGGATTGGGACCGGCCGTTGGAGCTCGATGGTTTTACCAGTGATGCACAGGGTGGTTTACTGAACAATGCAGATCTGGACGGGGATGGACAAACGACTTTTGGTGAATTGATGACTTTTTTACAACAAACATATTGCGGCACCGTGGGGTACGAATTCACCCACATTCGTAACAAGGAGCAAGTGAATTGGTGCGCGGACCAAATCGAACAAGTGGTGCAACCTTGCAGCAACCAAGACGCCAAACAAGTGCTGGAACGTTTGGATTTTGCCACTTCTTTCGAAGCGACCTTGGCCAAACGTTTCAATACTGAAAAAAGATTTGGGTTGGAAGGATTGGAAACATTGATTCCAGGATTGAAATCCATGATTGACGTGTCCAGTGAACACGGCGCGGAGGACTTTGTCTTTGGCATGGCACACCGTGGACGTTTGAACGTGTTGTCCAATGTCATTCGAAAACCAATGGAATTGATCTTTAAAGAATTTTTAGGTTCGCCCGAGACGGAAGAAGTGACGACGGAGGAATCCGAAGACGATTGGAGTTCGAGTGGGGATGTCAAGTATCATTTGGGCACCTCCAGCAGTCGCAAATACCCCGACGGCCGCACCGTACAACTGTCTTTGCTGGCCAATCCTTCGCATTTGGAAGCCGTCAACCCATTGGTCATGGGCAAAGCACGTGCCAAAATGCATTACAAAGGAGACGTGGACGGTAAAACAATCGTCCCGGTGTTGCTCCACGGCGACGCCGCGTTTGCCGGGCAGGGTGTGGTGTACGAATCGATGCAAATGACAAAACTGGAAGGGTACAGCACCGGTGGTACCATCCACGTGGTGACCAACAACCAAGTGGGGTTTACAGCCGACCCTTGGCAATCTCGTTCCACGGTGTATGCTTCCGATTTAGGAAAGACGTTTGATGCCCCCATTTTTCATGTCAATGCCGACGACGTCGAAGCTTGCGTACGAGTGTTTGCTTTGGCCGCAAGGTATCGACAAAAATTTGGAAACGACGTGGTGGTGGACTTGATTGGTTACCGTAAAAACGGCCACAATGAAATTGACGAACCCTCCTTTACGCAACCACTGATGTACGAAACGATTAAAAAACACCCGACATCTTTGTCCATTTACCAACAAAAATTGGTTGCGAGTGGGGTCTTGTCACAGGCAGAAGTGGATGAAACGTCTACGTTTGTGTCGGGTTGCTTTGACGATGCGTTTGCGGGTGCGTTGGATTATGTTGGGGAAGGCATGGAAGACGTCGATTCGCCTTGGAAAGACATGAAAAACCCCAATGAAAATTCAGCCATTCAAACCACCGGGGCTGAAATCGATGCTTTGAGAAAAGTAGGCAGTGTGTTGGCCACCGTGCCGGAAGATTTTAACATTCATCGTCGATTGAACAACATGGTGTTGAAAGCCAAACAAAAAACACTGGATTCCGAAACGGACATTGATTGGGGAACCGCCGAAGCGTTGGCGTTTGGTACATTGCTGTTGGAAGGCACTCATGTACGTGTCAGTGGTCAAGATTCGCAACGTGGTACTTTTTCACATCGTCATGCTGTCTGGCGCGATCAAAAACGATCCGGTGAATCCTACACACCCTTGAACAATATCTCATCCGACCAAGCAGAATTTGAAATTACCAATTCACCCTTGTCTGAATTTGGTGTCATGGGTTTTGAACTGGGTTATTCCATCGAGGATCCCGGTGCTTTGGTGATTTGGGAAGCACAATTTGGTGATTTTGTAAATGGTGCACAAATTATCATTGATCAATTCATCACGAGTGGTGAAGCAAAATGGTTGCAACAATCCGGCATCACGTTGTTGCTGCCTCATCAATACCAAGGGCAAGGTCCTGAACACAGTTCGGCCCGCGTGGAACGATTTTTACAAAGTTGCGACGAAGACCCCGATGAAGTACCTGATTTGAATGAATCGACCACACGTCAAATTCAAAACCACAATTGGCAAATTGTGAATTGCACAACACCCGCAAATTATTTTCATGTCCTGCGCCGGCAACAACACCGTGATTTTCGTAAACCCTTGGTTGTGATTGCACCCAAAGGTCTTTTGCGTTTGTCCGACTGCACCTCTACGTTTGAAGACATGGCGGAAGGTACATTCAATCTACTTGGAGGCGATGGGGTTGGTTGTGTGTTGATCTTGGTCTAATTTTTCCCCCCCTTCTTCTTCTTCTTCTTCTTTTTCTTTCTTTTTTTCTTCTGTTCCGATGTCTTGTATTATACTATTACAGGCACATCTTTTAAACGTTTGATTCCAGAACGTGAACCAGAAGCCTTGGTTGCGGACGATGAAGTCAAACGCATTGTGTTTTGTTCCGGTGCCTTTTATTATGATTTAATTGGATCTAATGGTGAGATCGAAAAAAAAATCGTTGAAAAAGGTCACAATGAACGCAGTGATGGTTCCAGAGGAGCGAACGATGTTGCTGTCATTACAATTGAACAAATTGCACCCTTTCCATTTGATTTGGTGGCGGAACAGATTGCAAAATACCCGAACGCAGAAGTGGTGTGGGCTCAAGAAGAACCTAAAAACATGGGTTGTTGGCAATACGTGCAAGATCGTCTCATGACTGCCTCAAGAGTGATCAATGGAAAAGAAATGAGACCCGCCTTTATTGGTCGATCAACAATGGCATCGCCATCGGAAGGCAGTAAGAAGACCCATTTGAAGGAACAATCCAATTTAGTCATCACCGCCATGTTGACCAATAAATACACCACCAGTCCACTGGGTGAGAAATCCGCGTAAAAAAGGTTCAGCAGGAAAGTGAACCAACCGTTCACAGTGAACAGTGATTGATGATGAAAAAAACCAAAACCAAAAAACCAATAAAAAGAACTACGCGAAACTACAGCTAGGACACACAAAAAAAAATATACCATCGTTACTTTAATTATTTATATATCTCCTATTGATTTAACAATGAAAGTACACGTGTACAAAGAAGGCACACTCACGTCTCACGTTCCTTGGTGCACCCAGTACCCGGGTACCAAATTCTGAAATGATTTATCTTTGTTCTCAAAACTCAAACCAAGGTCAAAGGAAAGGTTGATTGGTTAACTCTGCTCCGATACACAACCCCACACCTTTGTCTTTCACTTTTCTTCATCTGCTACTGTTGCACCATGTGGCGTGGTGGAATTGTCTAAAAATTCCAACATGTCAAAACATAATTGACTGTGCTCCAACCTTGTTGTTGTTGTTGTTGAATTGGTCTTGTTCGCACCACCACCTTGGGACACCATGGTGAACAATTCTTTTTTGCGATCGTTGAACAACACATGCACCGGCAATTGCAATTTTGGTGCAAACGAGGACCCACTGTCCGTATCGCCGTACAAATAGCGTTGCGAAGCCAACAAAAAAGAAATGTCTTTTCTTGGCACAGATTTATTACGTTTCAACCCAACTAAATTAATACCACGCAATACGGCACGATTCCCTGTGGCCAACCCATATGGAATGACATCAAAATCAACGGCCGAAGCACCACCAACCATGGCCAATTGTCCTATTCTTACTCGTTGTTTGATACCACACAATCCACCAAGAACAGCACCCCGTCCTACGGACACATGACCTGCCAAGCAAGTCCCGTTGGACACGACAACACCATCGTGGACAGTGCAATCATGGCCCACATGAACATTTGCCAACAGGTGCACGTTGGATCCAATTGTAGTATTGCCAACGGTGCCTCGATTAATACTCACAAATTCTCTGATGGTACAATGTTTGCCAATGGAAGTGGTCGTGGGCAGACCTCGATCCTTTTTGTCTTGAGATTCGGTACCAATGACTGCGTGGCTGAAGATTGACGTGTGGTCACCAATGGTGGTGTGTCCCTCCACCACGACGTGCGAGCGTAGATCACAGAATTGATTGATGGTCACGTGTGGTCCAACTACACAAAATGGACCCACAGCAGCAGTGGGGTGGATCACGGCGGTGGGATGGATCACGGCAGTGGGATGGATGGCGGGATTGCTTGAAAAGCAGCGACGACTGTGACGGCGCAGGACCGATGTTGAAAGAAGGCAACGCATGGTGGTGTGCAGCAGTGTATGGTGCCCAGTACCAGTTCAGGGAATGTATGTACGTCGCAAGACTTTTATTTGCCCTGGCTCTCTCTGTAAGTTGCTACCCCCGGGTGAACAATCATACCACATTTCTCCATTTTTTCGGAGGGGGCAGTGTGGAGATGTGGCTTCGGCTCAAATCTGATCTAAAAATAAAAAATGTTGTACAAACAAATCCCACCCACCGCGTATTATTTGCTCAGTCTACTCCCCGTAGCCACCGCCTACATGGCTTTAAAAACCATTGTGACGTGTGCCAATCAGACTTGGGAAGCCAATGTCATCCCGGCTTCCCTCAAATTCCCCCCCATTTCTCTCTTTGGCATCATTGACCCACCCAAAACAATATACTTTTATGGGCTTGGCATCATTACACCGGCGTTGTTTCTTGTGTCCATTCTCCCCATTTCCTCCTACATGATGGACCAAGTGGAAACCGAACAAAAAGACGAAGCATGGAAAGCAAGTTGGACGTCGGCTGTCGCATTTGTTGGTCTTTCCATTCATGGGCTTGTCCCGTTGCACCCTTCGATCTTGGATGTGATCCAGGGCAAGGAAGTGCACAATGGAGAAGGCACTGCACAAAGTACGGTGCACCAACTGGCAGCGGCGGTCTTTTTCATGTTGTCCATGTACCATGGTTTTACTGTTGTATGGATGTTGTGGACTTCCAACGATTTGCCGACTGGCTACAAAAGATCGGGAATTGTGGGTAAAATTTCATTTGTCGTGAAAGCCATTGCATGGGTTGCACAAATCTTGCCTTCTTTCAGTGGATTGTTGTTTCATCCGGCCACGTTGTCCATCTTGGGCATCAAAGGCACGTTGGACGAAAGTGAAAAGGGGGGATTGGCGCAGTGGTGGACAGTGGGTTGTTTGATCTTTTTTTATTTGACGTACAGTTTGGATTTATTGTGCATGGGCCATCATCTGGGACAGAACAACGATGCTCCGAGTACAAAGTCGAAACAGAATTAATTCGAATACGAAGATGAAAGAGAGAGACAGAGAGCAACACAGTGCGTGCGTAAAGAGAGAGAGGGGAAGAGAGAGGGGAACACAGAGAGCAGAGAGAGCAAAACAACAAAGCGTACCCGGGTGCTGTAGTCGAAAGGCATCACAACAATCATAGTGTAGATCTACAAAGGTACACAATGTTTCTTGTTGAAGGTACTTTTTTACTTGTTGTATTCTACAAAGGTACACAATGTTTCACTACATCTCGCTACGAGGAATCCTACCGGTAATCTCTACTCTCTACCCGTATAAAAGGATCTATCGTCGGTCAAAATGTCAAATGTCAACACAGTCACGCCAGTCTTTCGCCCTTCCTAATTGTTTTTTTAATATTTTTCTTACACACTACTATATATATAGAACATCCATTGGCGAACTTTACTTGAATTCAACCGCATCGTACACCGTCAAATCACCTTGCACTTTACCATTTTCGTAAATTTTGCACCATCTATCTTCAATGATTGCTCTGCCTTCTGGTGTTTTTGGATCAACTTTAGTGAATGTCCAATATTCAGCATCAGGATTAACTTGAACCATGTGTTTCGCACCCGCTTCAGCATCACGGCAGATGAAACATCCACGAAGAAAGATGTTCCCCGCACCGTTCTCTCCTGCTTTTTTACAGCAAATTTGAATCGTTCCAAACATGTATTTTCTTAATTCATCAAAACGAGCACAGACACCTTCGACAAGATTGCCGGTTTTCCACAACAATGTGTTGTCAGAATCGTAATTGTATTCGGCTTTCCACACCCCGTACCCAGCAGCATCGAAGTTGTTGAAGAACTCGTCCATGACAGCCATTTTACCTGCTTCGTCCTTTTCAGAACAAGAATAAACTTTTTTCCAGACATCCAACACCATGGATGATTTGGGCAATTTTTTAATAATGTCAGAAGGAGTTTTGGGTTTTTCAACTTTTTTAGGTTCTTCTTTCTTTTTCTTTTGTTGTTTTGGCGCACCGCCTTTGCCTTTGGCCGCGGCTTTGGGCATGGCGACACGTTTGTTGCACATGACAGCATCACCGGCGACACTACGAAATTCATCTTGGCCAGTAATGAATTGAAACCAACGACACACGTTGCCAATTTTTTTACGAAGACCTTTGTCAAGAACGAATTTGAAGGGGTAGAACAAGGCCGAGGCAAGAGCGATGTCGGCAAGCGTGAGACTGCTTCCGACCATAAAGGTACGAGTGAGTAAGTGTTCGTCCAAGCAGGCCAAGGCGGTTAAAAAGAATTTTTCAGCTTGTTTGGCAACAGCACCATCGGTTTGTGCAAAACCCAACGCTGGGTAGTACAACATTGTGGAGGACACTTCAATCTCGTTCAAGCAAAAGTCCAACCATTGGTCGACTTGGGCTTGCTCTTGGAAAGTGGCACCGAGCAGATTGGCTTGGGGTCCAAGACGAGAAAGGTAACGTGCAATGGCATTGGATTGCCATACCGCTTGGTCTTCGCCAATTTGCAAGGTGGGTACTTTCCCGGTTGGGTTGAGTTTTAAAAACTCTTTGTTTTTGGGCAATTTACCCAATTCAGCAGCGTCGAGTGATTTGGTAGTGATGGCAACGCCGGCGTACTTGGCGGTGACAAGTGCCTTGATGGCAGCGTAGTCTCCTGGAGCGGTGTGTAAAGTGAGGGACATGATTTGTGAATGAATGGAGGAGGGAATAATTTGCCCGAAGACCACAGGACATTTAGTCCCGAAAGCCTTCAGCATTAGCATGCAAGCTGGAAATTTCGAGTCGATCAAACATTCCGTTGATTCTTCATTTTGCGCAATGAGGACGTCCCGTTCAGCAGCTTCCCTTCACTCTAAACACCTGACCCCACCCCCCACCGATCGACTGTGGTTAAATTTAAACAACCCCTCCACCGCATCATCAAGGACCACACCACAACCCTCACTCCATTCTTCCCACACCACCACCACCACTGCCACCGCGAACATTCATTTCAACAATTTCAACAATGCGCCCATACGACCTCTAATTCTCTCTAAAACACAAATGACGCAAGATAAATGGCACCGGTTGCAAATACAAACCAAAGTGTTGGAACAATTGGACATGCGTACCGCAGATTCCAACAAACGAGCGACCGCGATCTTATCCATGTTCAGGGCATGCAACCCGGATGAATTTGGATTGATCCATTTGCATACCTTTCAACCTTACTTTAGCCAAACCTTTGCCCTGACACCACACGAAGCCGGTGAAATGTTTCAGATTGGAGATGTGAAACAAAGCAACGAATTGGATTATGCCAGTTTCCGTTCCATTTTTGTCTCCATTGATACCGATTACAAGGCCCTTCAACCGCCCCCGCATCGTGGTGGATTGAAAAAAATAAATGCACCGGGTTCGCAAACCGACAACACCGACGGAATGCATCAATCGGAACATACAATTGTACAAGGGATGCCAAAGGAAGCAAGAAAACGTTATTTGCAACACAAACGTGTTCAAACACTCATTGATGAAAAATTGAGATTTGTAGAAATCCGTTTTCTAGTCAAAGAACCGATGCAAGTGGGCATGCAGGAATCGATGATCAGAACCAAATTGACCTACGGCGAGTTGTACCAAGCATTGGGTGAGTTAGGCATGAACATGGAAGGTTTAAATGCCCAAGAATTGTATACCATGTTTGAAAAAAACAACAAACAAGACCAAACCGTGCAACAGCCGCAACAACATCAGATGCTTCAACAAAACCACAGCGTGGCTTCGTTGATGCGACAACAACAACAACAACAACAACGCATATCAAACGACCACTACCCACAACAGCAGCAACAAGAAGCAAGAATTGGTTTCAGTGAATTGATCAAAGCAAACGATTTATATTTTTCTCTGTTGGGGAGCAGTATGGAAGCAATCGAAAACAAACGTCAATACACCAAACTACATGACGTGTATGGAAGAAGATTGGGCAGGCGGAAAGTCGGCCACGGTCCAGGAGCATCGGGTCATTTGTCCCAACCTGGGTTTTTAGCACACGACGATGGACGATTGGGCATTAGCAGCCCCGACGCAATTGATCGCATCGGTGCTTCTGCCCTTCTCCATTCCAGTCAATCCACTTCCAGTCTACCCCAGCATGCTGCTTTGAACAACAGTATTGGCAGCACTGGGATGACAAGAATTCAACACTCATGGAAAGATCCTTCGGTGGTGGCCGGACTAGCCACTAAATCCAACGCACAAGCATTGTTTGTGCCTTTGGCCGGTACTGGATGCATGCCAAGGTACGACGAAGCGTTCAATGACCCAGCAAAACATTTGTGGGAACAGCGATGGTTTGATAAATCATGCCCGGATCGTAAAAGAAAATTGGCGAAAAAAGCCCTGCTGGGGAACAATGACTTGGCCCAAAAACAAAACCACAACATGTTTGCAAGATTAACTTTTCACCCACATGGAGAGGGAGAGGAAAGCCAACAACAACAACACTACCACCAGCAACAGCCGCAGCAAACTTCAGTCATAGATGCAAACAGCAGACCATGGGCCACTGGACTGAATTGGTCGGAAAGCTGAACAACTGAGTCGAACATGTTGTGATGTGAATGTGTGAAGTGTGAGGAACTCATGTCTGATCATGTTAATGTTAGTGAGGTACATGTAGAGTAGAATTAAATTACACGTAGTATACAAATCAAATTAAAAAAACAAGAAGATGAATATAAATTTATAAAATCAACATGTACCCGGTACCTTCTTTTCTACGTATGTACCTTTGTATATTTTATAAAATAACTGACCGACTTGCTACCTGTACCACTCTACCTGGGTACACGTTTACCACTACCTGTGTACTACCATGTAGCCACTGATGTGCTTCTGTGACTGTGACTGTGACTGTGACCATTGCCACTACCACATGTCATCCGCGTTTGAAACTCTCTGTGACACCCTGATCGAAGAACTACTCGCACTCCCTGTGTCCGTGTTGGAATTGTCAACCACTTGATTCCCTTCCACTTCTGCTCCCCCACCCTTTTTCTTCATGCTTGACACCCAATTCAACCCCAAAAAGCCACACACAATCAAACCCACACCACACAATTGCCAAAAATTCATTGTGCCCTTCCCCAACACACCATCCACCACAATGCCCACGGGTATGATCAAAATCGTGCCCGTCGACATGAACACGGGACTCGTCAGGGCGACGCCCCAAATGAAGGCAAAGTTGAAAATCGTATCGATGAAGCCATTCAACATGATTTGTTGTGTTAATTTTGCCGATGGCAATAAAAATGGTTCTAAACCAATTACATCAAATGCAACAACGAAGGGCCAACCGAGCCCAATGTTGACCAGACCACAAAACCCCAAAAAGACCACGGACGCCTCCAACACGTCTTCTTGGTGGGAATGCGAGACCATGCCCACTGAACCTATTGGGCCCGCCGCTTTTATTTCCAATCTCTTTCTTTGTTCTTCTTGTTGTTCGTATTTTTTAAAGATGACTTCATAAAAGGCAAAGGCAACAACACCCAACAACAAAGCGGTATACCCCCACAACGTTTGTTTAATTTTCATTGGATTTGCATGGGACGACGAAGATGGTGCGGTGGCAGGAACAAGGGTTGTGTTGCTGGCATTGTCGGTGGAATTGTCCGCGGCAAATACAACCAAAGCAACACCAACAACACACAACGCGAGGACACCGACTTTGTGAAGATCAAACTTTTCACCCAATACAAACATGGAGACAATGTATACAAACACACACTGCGACTGATAGATCGCGTTGTTGGCACTGACCAACGTCGATCTCAACGAAACGTACCACAAGTAAGCAGCCAACCACATCAATGGAAACAATGCCAACGCCAGTTTGATCATCATCCAATTTTTATTGACTGCTGCTCTCAATGTATTCCGCCGAATAATAACCCACGGCAGGAGTAACACCGCGTACCAGGAATGAACAATGAAGGTCAACGTGGCTGGTTTAGGGTATTCCAGGTTGACGTCTTGCAGTAATTCACCCATTGTCTCCCAAGTAATGAGACACAGGATGAGACAAAATATGCCCAACATGTTTGATCTGGAACACCTTTTTTTGTCGTCAAGGATGAAGGGTTTTGGTGGAACGAGCGTTGGATCTTCCACCTCGCTCGAATTGTACGTCGGGCTTTCCGGGGAATTCAACAGGCTCGAAGCATCGTCGGTGGGCGTTGTATATTCAGTCATTAAGCCGTCCATGGAAGTGTGGATTAGGATCGCTGACTTTCTGGGGTGTGCGGGGGTGAGTTTATTAAAAGTTTAGGCAGTACTTTTTTCCCTTTTCTGGGAAGGAAAGAAACAAGTTCTGTGTACTTAAAGAACCAAAGTTCTGTGTTTTTTACTGTTCTGAGCAATTTGGATATATCATCGATAGATCTGCAGAGGTCTATGGACATATTTCGAATTACCTGTATGTAAAATATGTGTTGCCAGTGTTACATGTTAATGTAGCCTTCATTCACCATTCAACCCATTCACCCATCGATACACCCATCGATACTGGTACCGATTCTTTAAGACGACACCCCACAACCCAAGAACGCCTCTCGCAAGCCCACCGGCAGCACTCCCGAAAAAAGTGACCCATGCGCTCCCATGCACACTGTTGCCACTGCACCATTCAACCATTCTTCGAATCGACACACAGTCTTCAAC